>PVBE011181028.1_pt1 | contig 108592 bp, 98 predicted proteins | sample 1631181 | NCBI WGS metagenome assembly PVBE01 (sample SAMN08397723, study PRJNA350692) | Marine metagenome, whole genome shotgun sequencing project. | isolation source: water | place: Pacific Ocean | collected 2012-04
ACTTTTTGCCTGTTATCGCTGATTATTTTCGTGCCTTTGTCGACGAAACTGAAAGCCGCCGGTTACTGATTAGCTCTTAAGTTTCAGACAAAAAAAGCGCCGAAACGGTTTTTTACCTCGGCTAAGGGGAGCCAAGTAACCGTTCGGCGCAGTGGGGAAACGCGTTGGAGGTTCGCGCCGCTTCCCATTAACATAATGTAATATAAAGGCGGAAATGAAGCAATGACCAGAACAGGTTAATTGTTATGATATTTAATCGTCGGCATGACCAATGGATAGCTCAAATTCACATATAAACTATTGATTAGTATAATAAATAAATCAAGCCCCTCAGGGTCAGCAAAATAATGGTTCATCATCATTCGCTACCAATCGGCTTTTTAGACGGTGACACGCATAATTTATTATGTAAAACGCATAGCGTACCCGCTCATACCCAACCCAAGCACGGATGCATCGTTGTGCTGATCTTTTCCCCAGCGATGCCTATCACCCAGAACAAGGGTCACGATCGAGACCGATAAATCTCCGCACACCACCCCCGCCAGCGTTCGAATTTCTCGACCAGGTATCTACCGGCAGCACCCGGTGTCACTGTCTCGAAATCCGGATCTGCAAACGGCGGCAATCCGCCGACCAACCGGGCCGCACCAAGCAAGGTCGCCTGCGGCTCATCAAGGCAGCCGACCGATCGATTGAGTAGTGCCGCAAGCCCGGCAACGACGGCCGGTTCATGCGCCAACCCGCCCGCTACGAGCACCCGACCCGGTAATTCAGCATCATTGAGACCGAGTAATATCTCATACACCCTGAACAACAGACCCTCAATACATATTAACCGCTGCTCCGGGCGGGCCAGCTGATTGGCCTGCGGTGACAGGGTCAGCCCAATATCGGCTCGCCAGTGCGGCGCACCAACACCACTTTGATCCGGAATAACAAACGCGTTGGGAAAGCAATCGACCGGCGGCAAAGAAGTCGGTCCCGGGCCGAACCGGTCAAGCGCCGGACCCACGCCGTTGATGGTTCCTTCGAGTGCAAACCGGGTGCCATATTCGCTTGAGACCAACACCGGACCCGTCAGGTATCCGGGTCTGCGAACGCTGGACCCAGCGGCCGGTTGCATGACGAATGCCCCGGTACCGAAATTGATCAGGCACTCCGATATCGATGAAAGATCGGCACGGGTCACGGCCACCACGCCAGCCGACTGATCGGCAATTGAACCCCGTAATTCCAGGCCCATGGCCTGTAAAGGGCTACCTTGCAGGCTGCCAGTGACCTCTGGCAACGCCGTCCACGGAATACCATAGATTGCCAACAGCTCAGCGGACCAGTCACCGGCATCAATATCGTACATCGCAGTACGTGCAGCCATGGTGACATCGGTCTGATGATACGCACCGCCCGACCAGTGCCAGGTTAACCATGCATCCAGATTGCCAAACAAGGCGTCACCCGATTGCAGCCGGTCGGCAAGCTGCCGATCAGCGGCAAGCATCGCGGCCAGTTTTGGCCCGGCATAATGGGGTGACAGTAACAAACCCGTGCGCCTGATCAGGAGCGACTCTATATCGGCATGTTGTGCGCACCAGTCCCCTGCACGCCGGTCCTGCCAGGACACGACCGGCGTCAGGGGAGCACCAGTGTGACGATCCCAGATCAGGAATGTCGATCTCTGGCTAACCAATCCGAGTGGTAACGACTCTTCTGCCGAGGCCGATGCGAGCAACTTTTCGATGCCGTGCAGATACTCTTCAGGCCGTCCTTCACGCAGCAGGCCGTCACCGGACAACACCGGGGCCGCCACATCCTGCACTGCGACGAGATCCCCGCCAGCATCGATTGTGCCAAGTTTAAAGCGGGTGCTGCCGAGATCAAGCGCCAACGCATGAGCTCGGTTGGCAGGTGCTGCCTGGCCGGTCATGCGCTATTAAAAATATACATATAGCGCGACGAGTCCCAGGATAATACCGATCCGGTCCGGCCATTTCTCCAGCGCAATACCCCGATGTTCATGCGCTTGCTTATGATGACCGGGCTCATAGATAACAACATGCAATATTGACCCGGCGACGAAAGCCTGGAACCAGGCAATGCCGGAACCCTGCAGGCTCGATACAAAACCGGATCCCACCATGTATCCGATGACGGTTGCCCCGGCCAGAGCCATGAGCACCGAGACCGCAACCGTTCGCCCCAATATAGGAAACAGCAGATACCAGACCGCCAGACCCAACGGAAACCTGTGCAGGATGACTGCCATGGCCAGGTATTCGCCTCCTTCGCGATGGCCCAAATGCCACCAGGTTTCCGCACCGGCTCCAACCAATGACGCGCTTGCAAGCGCGATCCCGTCGATGCCGGCGTGCACCGCAAGCCCGATTATGCCCAGCAACAGAATTAACAAATGCACCTGCTTCTCAAGACCATCAAACAGACGCTCCAGGCTGACAGGAAAAATGAGCCCCAGTGCGGCAAATCCCCAGGCAAAAATGCCGCCAGCACCGATGGCTTGCGGCATGATGCCGAAACACAGCAATCCTGCGATGGTGATAAACGAGAAACCCTCGAGAATCTTGAACGGCCGTGGACCAACCCGGGCAAATTGAAAGAGTATCGGCCCGAGAATCAGCGCCACGAGACTGGCTAGGAGTAACATCTGCACGATGCTACACGATCAGGCTAATAACTGTTATCCGTAGCGTTGATGGAATACTATGCCGGGGTCAGTTTACTGCCAAGGTAATACCCTAATGACAACAATTGTGCGCACCCTGATCATACTCCTGCTTTGTCTGCTCACCACCGCTCCGGGACTGGCAAGGGATACGCTAACGGCACCGACCGTACTGATCACCGGATCGAACCGGGGTATCGGACTGGAATTCGCCCGTCAATATGCGGCACTCGGCTGGCAGGTTATCGCCACCTGCCGCACACCCGACAGCGCGGACCAATTACAGGATTTAGCCGCTCAATACCCGCATCTGAGCATTGAACAACTGGACATCACGGATCATGCCGCAGTTGATGCGCTGGCGGAACGTTACGCAGATCTCGCTATTGATGTCCTGCTCAACAATGCCGCCCTGCTCGGCCCGCGCGACAAACAAGTGCTGGGTAATATGGATTATGAATTATTGCGCCGTATCCTTGAGGTCAATACCGTTGGCACCCTTAAGGTTACCGATGCTTTTACCGCACATGTCGCCGCCAGCCGGCAGAAAAAAATTATTACCCTCGGCAGTCGAGCCGGATCGATCCAGATGCTCAATTCACCCCCGGATTTCTATGCCTACCGGGCCAGCAAGACGGCACTGCATTTATTGATGAAAAATATCTCACTGGCGCTGGCCGAACGGGGCATACTGGTTGGCCTGATCAACCCCGGGCTTGTCGACACTCGCGGGCTGGCGCAAATCGGACCGGATGACCCGGTTCCCGATGACTTCAAGGGGGTCGTCCGGTTGCTCCGCAGCGGGGTGCTGAAACTGACCAGCCCAGCAGAGGCTGTCGACCAGATGATTGCACTCATAGCAAACCTGAGCGCTGAACAAAGTGGCGTTTTTCTGGATGCCGATGGCCAGGTTCTGCCCTGGTAAGCACAGTTAAAACTGCCATGATCGATCCTGCCTGGGAAGGCAAAGTCCAGTTTTATGAACTCGTCTTCGGTACGTGGCTGATCTATATTTTCCTGGTATTGATGTGGGAACGCGTCCTCAGGGCCAAAAAAGCAGAGTGGATCTATGTTCTGATCACCTTTCTCGGCGCAAGCTTTTTCTGGATTAACCATTACTTGCAGCATGCGCCGTTCTATAGCTGGTTGCTAAACGGATATACGCTGGTATTTTTCATTATTTATTACGCTATCTGTGTCCACCACGAGGCTCGATCCATCGCCTGGAAGATTGCCGCCACCCTGTCCACAATTGTATTCACGGTCGCATTCATCCTGTTCGAAAATATTGCCCGCTATTTAGTCGACGATCGTGGTGTCAATGAATTCTGGGTCATGCTGATCGCTTATTTCGGTTTTATCGGATTGATTGGCTGGCGCAGCAAAGCCAATCACTAATTCACAATACATTCACCAGAAAATCGACTCGTCGGCAGTTGCATTAACATGGATCATTCTCCTACACGCTTTTTCATACCAGGAGAAATTTCATGGCAAAGTGGCTCTTATTTGCATCCATCCTGTCAATCACCGTATCCGTCAGTTCACAGACTTTCGCTGCAACCCTGACAACTGCAAACCTTACCCCCAACAATCTCGTCATCACCGAATACCTGGCAAACCCGGTTGGCATGACGGATGCCGACGGTGAATATTTTGAAATCTTCAACACAACCAGCCACTCAATTGATCTTGGCGGGCTCGTGGTGCGCGATGACGGCACAAATTCTTTCACGGTCACGGCATTGCTGCTCGCGCCGCAAAGTTTCGCCGTGTTCAGTAACTCGGATGGCACCTCACTCGGCATCACCCCGGACTATATGTATGGCGGCAGCATGACACTGACCAATACAGCCGATGAAATCGGTTTGTACAGACAGGACGGTATGGCAATACACCAACTCATCTATACCGATGGTGATTTCTTTGGCGCCGGGATAGCCCATGAACTTGACGTGCTGAACTGGACAACACCCGCTGTCGTCAACGGGCCGGCATCAGGGGCCGACTTCATTGCCGCAAGCGCGCTGCTACCCTTTAATAACAACGGTTCACCGGGGCTGGCCGGTAATACGACTATCAATCTGGCGGCAGTTCCGCTACCGGCAAGTGTCTGGATGTTCGGCTCAACGCTGGGTATGCTTTGCTGGCTGCGACACAAGGTAGGCAAAGCAGCGCACCTTGCCCTGGAGGCCCTGACCCATGATAGACAAACAGGTTCCAATGGTCTGGATAGCCTTGGTGCTGCTAACGCTGCACCAACCGGCCGCTAGTCAGCCGGTTGCAACTGAATTCGATGCGGGTAAGCCGACAGTACTGATCACCGGGGCCAACCGGGGCCTCGGCCTCGAGTTCTCTCGTCACTATGCAGCCGGTGGCTGGAATGTCATCGCCAGTTGCCGGCAGCCCGTTATGGCCCTGGAACTGGCCGCACTGGCCGGTAAATTTCCACGCGTACGTATTGAGCAACTCGATGTCACCAGCGATCAACAGGTTCTCGCACTGGCTGAAAAATATCGCGGTCAACCGATCGATGTATTACTGAACAATGCAGGTATCTACGGTACGCTCGAAAAGCAGACACTCGGCAGCTTTGATTACGAAGAACTTAAACGGGTCTTTGACGTCAATACGATTGGTTCGCTCAGGGTCAGTGAGGCTTTTCTGGATCATGTGCTGGCCAGTGAACAGAAAAAAATTATCAGCCTGGGTGGTGGGATGGGTACGCAAAGCATCGGCAGGTTATTCGGTGGTCATTATTTCATCAAGATGAGCAAGTCTGCTCACCTGATGGCAATGGGCGTATTACAAAAAGACATGCAAAAAACCGGACTCATCGTAACGATGATTTCTCCGGGCCGCGTCGATACACAACTCATGCGTGATTCCGGCTGGACCGGATCATCGATCAGCGCAGAAGAAAGTGCCCGCCTGGTCATCGAGCAAATCGATAAAATTGATGCCACGATGAGCGGACGGCTGATCCTCTATAACGGCAAGATCATCCCATGGTAAGGAACCGATACCCCGGCAGCATGGGAATTACGGCATTTTGAACTGCCCGCCACCCGCACCGCCACCCGCACCGCCGCTGCCGGCTTCGGGCACGATAATTGATGATGACTGCTCCCGACGCATTTCTTCGAGCCGCTTGACCGTCTCTTCCATGGATTTGTTCGCCCCCTCGCCAAACATCTCCGCAGCCTCGCTCAGGGAGGTAGCTGCAAGTTCAAAGCTCAACGGCAACGGACCGGCGCGCGTCATCAACTGCGTCTGGCCGACAAAAAGCACTTCACCACCTTCAACCGGCTGACCTTCACCATCCACCTCCGTCAACCGTTGAATAGTCCCGACCTTGCGATCGGTGAACATCTCCTCCTTGAAGAGGCTGTTGCCATCCATGGTGACCTCAGTTTCTAAATTTTCATCAGCCATTGTCCAGTTTTCCTTGTTTGCCAAATATCCATAATTGTAAAGAAAGTATAAGCTATTTACCCATGCAGACACCTGATGATGCCACCCTTGCCTACCTGGGACTCACCCCCGACGATATTCTAACTGCCGTCGAAAGCCTGGGTTACAGCTGTGATGGACGATTTCTGGCCCTGAACAGCTATGAGAACCGTGTCTATCGGGTCGGTATCGAAGGCGGAAGCCCGATGGTGACAAAATTCTATCGTCCGCAACGCTGGACCGACGAGGCGATTGTCGAAGAGCACCAATTCTCGATTGAACTGGCGGCACGGGATGTTCCGGTTGTAACCCCCGTTGAACAGCACGACACGACGCTGCATCGGCACAGCGGGTTTCGCTTTGCCCTGTACCCGTATCACGGGGGCAGAACGCCCGAACTGGATAACATGAACCTGCTGCGCCAGATCGGCCGCCTTGTCGCTCGCCTGCACCTGGTCGGCGCAACTAAAAATTTCAGCGCCCGGCCAACACTCGATGTTGAGTCGTTCGGCCACCGCTCGCACAACTACCTGCTCGAGAACGACTTTATCCCACCTGATGTTGCTGAGGCTTACACAAGCACCTGCGAACTGATATTCGAAGGCATTACACGCTGTTACGAACTGGCCGGATCAGCACGTTTCATCCGCCTGCATGCAGATTTTCATCCGAGTAACGTACTGGTCGATCAGGACGTGGTGCATATCGTCGATCTGGATGATGCTCGCATGGGACCCGCCATTCAGGATCTGTGGATGTTCCTGTCAGGCAATCGCGAAGAACAAACGCCCCAGCTGGAGGAATTACTAAGCGGTTATACGGAATTTAATTCTTTCAATGCCGGTGAATTACACCTCATCGAGGCACTACGCACGCTGCGCATCATGCATTACGCTGCATGGATTGCCCGGCGCTGGCAGGATCCGGCTTTCCAGCGCGCTTTTCCATGGTTCGATACCCGCAAGTACTGGGACGAACATATCCTGACCCTGCGCGAACAGGTAGCACTGATGTTTGAGGAACCACTGGAGTGGCGCTAATCCGGGAATCAAGGTAATTGGTAATGTGACCATCACCATGTGCGACTGCTGCAGATCGTAACCCATTCGCTCAAGCCTATTAGAACTGCAACAACAGCCCGAACCGACCGGTTCGGCTATCATTTCGCTGCAGCGAACCGGCACAATACAGATACCCGCGCCCCGCAGGCTAACGACTCGAATTAGTTGGGGAGCTGAATACCTGAACCAACGCCTTGTACATAGCCTCTGGCGGGTGACCACTAACAGGCAAGGAATCCTTCTCAAGGTAGCTTTTTACCGCGCAGCGCGGTATAAAGCTCGTTCGATAATACATAATATTAATGATATTGCCTTACTGACATGCATTGCTTTCTGCTGTCCGGATCCGATCACATTGGTCCTGTTGCGTTAAACGATTCTCTTCAGACTGGCAACTTTGGACCAACGTGTTTTTGACACAAACTTGTGTCATGCACATAGCATGGAGGCCCGGAAACGGGTCAGGAATGATATGAAAAAGATCTATGTCGGCAATCTACCGTGGAGCGCAGACGACTCTGGGTTGCGTGACCTGTTTGCGACGGTTGGAGAAGTCCAGTCAGTCGCGGTTATCACGGACCGGGATACCGGTCGTTCACGCGGTTTCGGTTTCATCGAGATGGATGACGCTGATGCCGATAAGGCAATTGCAGAATTAAATGGACGTGAAATGGACGGACGGGAATTACGTGTCAACGAAGCACGCGAACGACCGAATCGTGGCGGTGGCGGTCATCGTTAACCATCACCAGGTCCTACTCGTTTAAGAATAAAAAAAACCCCGCATCAGCGGGGTTTTTTCTACCCACAGCATTTGATGTTATTCAGCCGGCACCACCCGGACATGCACCCGTATATCGCGACCCGGTTTCTCATCCATTTTTGTTACGTACTCTTGACCCTTAAAACGATAAGTAACCCGATAACCTTCGATCCGCTCCTCCTCATGCACTGATTCTTCTATTTCACAATGACGAGCCGCCACATAACGCGGCCCGGCAGGCCGCTGATGTTGAGCGCCGGCATCGTTGCCGATTGATGCGCCGAGTACCGCGCCGGCAACTGTCATCACATCATTGCCACGACCACTGCCAAATTTGTTTCCAACCACGCCACCAATAATCCCGCCGAGCACAGTCGGCACGAAGGAACGATGCCGACGACCATGGCCATGACCATGACGACGCTGACGAACCGGTTCATCCCAGCAGACCTCGCGTGGCGTTGATATCTGTACAATCCGTACGATTGGCTGCACGTCCATAACTTTTGCCCTGGCAAAGTGCCCGCCACCCGGCAGATACGCTGCCTGGCCGGCAACCGGCAGGCCGATCACTCCCAGCGTCAAAACCATCGCTATCAACCGATTTCTGGTTACTGCAGACATCATGCTCTCCTTTCTCTCAGTCCAGCGGCTCTTTCGAGCATGGCTACTAATTTACGCCGCTGATGCTGAACCTTGCCTGAACAGCCCGGACACCCTTAGGCAAGGCACTTTCACGACATTCAGGCGATACAAGCAGCCCCGGCAGGTAGCTTTGCAGCCCCCGCTATCACAGCCAATCAGCATGAGGGTTACTGGAAGGTCGACTTCTTCTCGGTTGCGGAAAATGGATAAGCACTCATACGATCCGCATGATCCCGCTCCAGCCGAGCCCGAAACTCATTCGGCAATTCATCGAGAGAACTGATTTTTCCACCGGAAGCATGCCAGATCACGTGCCCCGGCCGGTCGCCCATATCCATCCAGTGCGGCCAGTTCTCAAAGACGGTCGCCGAAAAGGTCGTGGGCAGATTCTTTATGTTGCGATCTGCAAAAGCATTGCGCGGTGCAAACATCGTCTGGCGCTGTTTGCGCGGTTGCTTCATACCGGGCGGATAAGCGGTTTCAGCATGCATCCAGATAATGTCGCGTAACGAACTCCATTGCAGCAATAACGGCTTGGCGGGTAATTTATCAAGCAGCTTGGTCAGCCGTACGCCATTAACCGAATAATTAAAACCAAACCCGGCGCCCCCACCCTGAACGGCGGCTTCAACCTTGTTACGCATGCCGGTATAAGGGTTTTCAAAACTATCAAGCATCTTGCCGGTCTTGAGATCATAAAAGAATGACACCGTGTGGCCGGTCAACTCGTAAGCATTATTTTCGACCGGGCGCACCCAGTAGACTTCCCAGCCCTCAAAACGGACCAGCGGCTGTGGCTCGGTTTCACCGACAATGCCGAAGATCGTACCATCGAACCACCAGGGCACATCCTCCTGCTCAAGACTGGCAGTCATCCGCAGCATACCTTCGAGATTTTCCTGTGGCAGGGTCAAATCAGGTAACCCGGCAGAGTGCTGTAATCCGGATTGAGTACTGCATCCGATCACTGCGGGCAGGGCCGCCATGCCGGTTGCAGCAAGAAAAAAACGACGCGATAGGTGCTCAGACATGCTCACTCCTGTAGTACGCTAACCAACTCAGACTGCCCAAGAGTGACATTACCCGTCCCCTGGCTGCCCCCAAACTCACGCATACACCCATCGGCCGCAATGACCCTCAGGCTGCCTTGCTGAATAAATCATCGCAGTATACGAGCCGGCGACCTCATCCCCGGCCTTTGGCTGTGGCTTCGACCGTGGCTATTTCCGATCATGTTCATGGTTAGCCCCCAGTATGCTGCTGTTTTCTTGTAGGATACCCCAGCCTGAGTCAGGAGATAACGAGTGAAAACATCCGTTTTAATTGTGTTCGGGTTCGCCCTGATGATTTTATCAACACTTGCAACAACCCATGCCGTTAATACCCCGACACTGGAGGCCCTGAAGACCGCCGACTACATGCAAGGCAAGCGGGGCTTCCAGTCCCGTTGTAGCGCTTGTCATACGCTGGCCGACAGCAGCGGCGATATCGCCGGGCCGAACCTGTGGGCTGTCTTTACCCGCATAGCCGGCTCAAAACCCGGTTTCACCTACTCAGATACCTTGCAGGATGCAGATTTCCAATGGTCGCCGGCTCACCTTAATGCCTGGCTCGCCGATCCACAAGGCTACCTGCCCGGTAACATCATGGGCATCCCCGAAGCGGTACCCGAAACAGAACGTGTGAACATTTTATCATTCATGATGATCGAAACCGGCGCTGTCGACTGGCCACGCCCGACAACAAACTTCAGTGATGCGCAGACAGACAGATCGAAACATCCGTCGGAACGCTTCCCCAGTTTTTGGAATCACCTGATGTTCAACACCGCTCACTACCGCTGGGAGAATGAGGCAGCCGGTGAAGATTTCAGCTTTGATGCTTATTTCAAGACCGACGGAACCGTTGTAACCAGCGAAAAACGGGTCACCGGTTTCTGGCACATTACCGGGAAGAACTTCTTCTGCTATGCACTGACAGGTATGCCGGTCAGTGTTGGACATATGGTTGAATGTTTCCCGGTTGCAGCGATGGCCATCCCGCGATTTGCCGAAGAACTGTGGGTATCCAAACCACAGCCGGGTGTCAAACTACATGGCGGCATGCTTGCCGGCCGACCAGACTGGGTATACGGCGGAAATAAACCATAACGTCGGGAATTTCTCGGGACCGGTCAGATAACAAAAACTGACCATCAGCAACAAAATTCCCCGAAGAGCATCTGCAACTGGCAAACATTGGCAACTGCACCATGCACCCCGGGTAGTTGCCGCACGTAAGGCAAACTCTTGAATTGAAATAGAAAATGCCGCGCCCGGAGAGATTCGAACTCCCGACCACCTGGTTCGAAGCCAGGTACTCTATCCAGCTGAGCTACGGGCGCATTATCCGAAACTACGGGCGATCATACCGGCTTTACCTGTCACGATCAGGTTTTCTGGCCACTGATTTTCGCGCCCATGCCTGTCATGAATTGATCGATTGCCGTGCCGTATTCTTCGACGGTTGCCTTGCAGATTTCATTTCCCTCAATTGCCTGCCACCAGGTTGCCATACGGCCATCAGCTTCTGTCGGATCGACAACTTCAGAGAATGCCGGGAATACTGTTTTTTTCAGCAGCGCCATATACGGCGCTAAAGCGCAATCACCGAGGCTCGGCTCACTGCCGACACAGAACGGACCGTCTCCCATGAAATGCTCCAGGTAACCAAGCCCCTTCGCCATATCTGCAGCAGCGGTATCGACAACTGACTGGTCACGGCCAGTCGGGTTCATCTGCCGAAACAGGCTGCTCAGATGCGGACTGATATACAGATCAGTAATCCGTGAGATCAACCGTGATGTGGCACGACCCTTTGAATCAGCAGGCAGCCCCGACGGTTCGGGGTGAACATCCTCCAGAAACTCGCAAATGACTTCCGATTCGGCAATACACTGGTCATCCACGATGAGTGACGGTATTTTTCCGATCGGATTCAATGCGCGGTACTCATCGGATCGCGGTGAACCACCGCCCGGTGTCGGCGCCAGCGGCAAATCCAAACCTTTAAGGCGAGCAAACATCAAGACTCGCATGACATAGGGTGAAGCGGTTGCGCCGAGCAGTTTCATCACAGTTCCTCTTTTATAGATTCAGCCAAATAGTCTGATAACCAGGTATGCCCGTCAAGCGATAACACACATTCGGCTTGCAGCCCTCTTTGCGGCAAAGCCCGGACAGGCTTTGCTCTTCATGCAAACTTACGGAGCCGACAGGTATTTCCCCGGATACCTCGACGAATATTGCAGACTGTCTTTTCGATACTTCTTTTATCAGTCATCATCATTTTCTCTCGGAGTGTGGGTATAATTACAGCATGAAACTTATTTTTTGGCGCACTATCAACCTACCGCAACTCCTGCCGTCATGTCGTTCATAATATGTCGGAACGGCACAAATAAAGTGGCGCATACAATTTCTGCTTACTGATAAATGGAAATATCAAGCCTCTTAAAACGGGTTCCGGAAAATCCGACTCCGTATCCACAAAACCAGAAAAATACCTGAGTATTTGCCGGACACCCACCAGCTTGACAGACTCCCAGACACAAATTAAAGAGGACCATATGCAACAGTTTTTAGACAAAGAAATTATTCGCAAACAAGCGTTTGAAAATGTCTGGACAAACAAACTGGATGATGTATTTGCTGATGTAGCCGCATATTATGATCGGGTCAATATTATCGCCAGTCTTGGCTTGCTGAATAATTGGCGTAACCGCTTTGTCTCCACTATCGAAACCAGCCCCAATCAAAAAGTTCTGGATGTCTGTGCTGGCACCAATGTGATTGGCAGAGCGCTATTAAGCAAAGAGTCTACTCTTGATGTTGAGGCAATTGACAAGAGCGCTGCCATGCAAAAGGTCGGCCAGCGTCTCGCACAAGAACAGGGATTTACGATCAAGAGCACTATAGGTGACGTACATAGTCTGCCGTTCCCTGACAATCATTTCGATATTGTCACGTTACAGTGGGCCTCACGACACCTGCAGATAGTCAATGTATTTTCAGAAGTTAACCGGGTTCTGAAGCCGGGCGGTTACTTTTATCATTGCGATATGTTGCGGCCTAAAAACAAATTCATCGCTCAACTTTATTATGCCTACCTGAGCATAAGCGTGCCCCTGGTGGCATTTATCTTCAACAGCGGACCCGCTGCGTTGGACTGCAGACGCTATTTTATTGATGCAATTCGCAAATTCTATTCATCGGAAGAAATTTCTAAGTTGCTTGAAATGATTGGTTATACCAATGTCTCCAAGAAGGATATTCTTTGCGGCGTGATAGGGCTTCACAAGGCGCGCAAAGCAGGATGACCCGGCCCCGGACCAGCAACGCCGCGCCCGGCAAATAAAGCGGGAACCGTTCGTATAAACAGGGGGCCACCCACCCCATAAGGTAAGGTCCCGGTTTGCCGGGGCTGTTCTTACCACCCTTACATATCTTAACTTATTAATATATAAGGAAAGAATTCATGTGGCGGAGAGAGAGGGATTCGAACCCTCGAAGGGCTATCAACCCTTACTCCCTTAGCAGGGGAGCGCTTTCGACCACTCAGCCATCTCTCCGTTTGTTCCGGCCTGATTGATCCGGGCGCATACCTTACACGATTTTTCCGGCAGTGTTTACTTGCCGCCGACCTCAGCCACCTTCATATGACCGACAACCGCTGATCTCGCTCACGGCAAATGCGATCGTAGATCTCCTTACGGTGCACGGCGACTTCCTTTGGCGCCTTAACGCCCAGTCTCACCTGGCGGCCTTTGATGCCTAATACAGTGACATCGACATCATCACCAATAACAACGGTCTCTCCGACTCTTCTGGTCAAAATTAACATGACTTCACCCCCTGGCTTATTCTTTTTCTTAACCACCTACACAACCCAGGCAATACTCAGAATCAGGTTAAATGCAGAATTTCGACCCCCTTTCAACAACTTTGACCGATACCAAGCACGTAGCAATACGCTGTAGGGATGTTGCGCTAGATTGAAAGGTTTACGTCGCTGATCTGGGTATCACCGGTTTCTATGGGCTTGCTGATCCCTTAGCGTTATTTATTATGAGCAGCCACTCCTAAGCTACTGTTTCAGTAGACATTATAACCCGATTACTTAACTAAATGCCAGTGTAGACAATGGATCAGGAGCCACCGCTGTCCAACCAAGGTCTACTATCGTGGCAGTGGCTTTAGCCGAGTTGTTGCTGAATCCAGTCGGGAACCGAGGCCAGTGCGGCATTCAGTGCTGCCGCATCACTGCCGCCGGCCTGGGCAAAATCCGCCCGGCCACCGCCCTTACCACCTACCTGAAGCGCGACGGAGTTGACCAGGTCGCCGGCCCTGACCCGGTCCATAACGTCTTTTGTAACCCCTGCGGCCAACCGCACTTTACCGTCCTCGGTAGCCGAACCGAGGACGACAACCGCCGAACCGAGTCTATCCTTCAGCCGATCAACGGCTTCACGCAACACCTTCGGACCGACCCCGTCATCGAGACGATTGACAAAAACCTGCACGCCCTCGATTTCGATCGTATCGTCGGTCGCATCACGACCGGCACCATCAGCGAGTCGTGCCATTAACTGCTCATTCTCCCGTTCGAGTACCCTGCTCCGCTCGAGCAAATGCCCTAGCTTGGTCTCAAGCTCTGTGCTGCCGACCTTTAGCAAGCCGGCCACCCTGCCGAGCACGCGTTCGACTTCGCCAATATGCTCCAGTGCCAATGAACCCGCCACCGCCTCGATACGCCGAACGCCCGATGCAATCCCGGTTTCACTGACAATCTTGAATAAACCGATGTCCCCGGCACGTCCCACATGAGTACCGCCACACAACTCGGTGGAAAAACTGCTGATTCGCAAGACCCGCACCTCATCAGCATATTTCTCACCGAACAATGCCATCGCACCTGCTTCAAGCGCCTGGTCGTAAGGCATTAATGTTGTTGTCACCTCGGCATTGTCACGAATCCTGTCATTGACGAGCGCTTCGATCTGTTGCAACTGCTGTGGGGTCACGGGTTCATAATGAGAGAAATCAAAACGCAACCGATCGGCTGCGACCAGCGAACCCTTCTGGCTGACATGTGCCCCGAGGATCTCGCGTAATGCGGCATGCAAAAGGTGGGTCGCCGAATGGTGCAACTCCGTTGCAACGCGCGTACCGGAGTCTGCTTCGGCATCGACACTCATACCGGACTCAAGCGTGCCTGCCTCGACCGAACCAATATGCAGATGCGCCGAACCGCTTTTCCGGGTATCGGTCACCCGGAAACAAAACCCGTCCGGACCTGTCACGACACCCTGATCACCCACCTGACCACCGCTCTCGGCATAAAATGGCGTCCGCTCCAGCACGAGGGCCCCCGCCTCACCCGTGCCAATACGTTCAACCCGTTCACCCTCCCGGATAATCCCGGTGACCCGGCTGGAATCGACCAGTTTATCGTAGCCGGTGAACTCCGACTTGAGATCGGTCTTAACCCCGGTATCCCGGGAGAGATTAAAACGTTGCGCAGCACGGGCCCGGTCTTTTTGCGCCTGCATGGCAGCCTCAAAGCCGTCACGATCTATCTCGATATTCCTGGCCCGGGCAACGTCGGCGGTCAGATCAATCGGAAATCCATAGGTATCATAAAGCTTGAAAATAACGCCGCCATCGAGACAGGCATCGCCGCAATCATTCAGCGCGGTTTCCAGCAACCCCATGCCATGGCTAAGCGTCTCGGCGAATCGCTGTTCCTCGTTCAACAACACTTTGCCGACATGCTTGCCGGCGGCAACCAGTTCCGGGTAAGCGTCGCCCATTTCCCGCTCGAGTGATGCCACCAGCCGGTAAAAAAACGGTTCGGTTACACCCAATTCATAACCATGGCGCAACGCGCGACGAATGATCCGGCGCAACACATAACCGCGCCCCTCGTTCCCCGGCAACACGCCATCGACGATCAGGAAAGCACAGGCTCGTATGTGGTCTGCAATGACGCGCAATGAACTCGATTCAAGATCGGTCGCGCCGGTAACTGCCGCTATGTCACGAATCAGACCGGCAAATAAATCAATTTCGTAATTGCTGTGCACGCCCTGCATGACTGCCGCAAGTCGCTCGAGTCCCATGCCCGTATCGACAGATGGCTTGGGTAAGGGATGCAGCGTGCCGTTAACATCGCGATCAAACTGCATAAAAACGAGATTCCAGATCTCAATGTAACGGTCACCTTCGTCATTCGCTGAACCCGGCGGCCCGCCGGCCACATCCTCGCCGTGATCGTAAAAGATTTCCGAACAGGGACCGCAGGGCCCGGTGTCCCCCATCGACCAGAAGTTATCGTTTTCACCAAGTCGACTAAACCGTGCGGGATCGATGCCTATTTCATTCAGCCAGATATCGGCCGCCTCATCATCATCATGAAACACCGTCACCCATAACAATTCTGCCGGGATCCCGAGTCGCCGGGTAATGAACTCCCAGGCGTACTGAATGGCTTCGCGCTTGAAGTAATCGCCAAAACTGAAATTGCCCAGCATCTCGAAAAATGTATGGTGGCGCGCCGTGTAACCAACATTTTCCAAATCATTATGCTTGCCGCCGGCACGCACGCAACGCTGTGCACTGGCCGCACGCACATAATCGCGTTGATCGTTGCCGAGAAACACATCCTTGAACTGAACCATGCCGGCATTGGTGAACAGCAAGGTCGGATCATTACCGGGCACCAGCGGTGAACTCGGTACGACCCGGTGCTTGTGCTCGGCAAAATAGTCGAGAAACAGGCTTCTTAATTCTGCAGTATTCATATTCTATGCTGCCACCGGATTTGCTTACTCGTCATCCATAGTTACCGGGCCGTCCCCCGCCGGTTCGTAGCCTATAGCCACCCTGATCTGTTCGCCAGAAAATCCCCGCTGCTGCAGGAAGCGACTCTGACGCGCCTGCTCACGAAACCCGATCGACCGGGCCGCGCCATATTTCTGCTCGCGAACACTACCTGCTAATTGCACCCAGTCAACCTCAGCCCGCTCAAGGTGCAGAGCGATCAACTCACCTGCGACACCGCGTTGCTTCAGTTCACCGCGAATTTTAATCGGTCCCTGCCCCTTGCGGACGCGGGAGGTGACAAAAGCAGCAGCAAATCGATCATCGCTCAACAAACCATCATCAACCAGTGTATCGATCGCGATATCGATCTGCCCCGGATCGAAGTCGCGCATGACCAGCTTGGCACGCAGTTCGGCAACCGAATGTTCCCGGCGCGACAAGAGATCCAACGCCTTGTTGCGTGCTGACGGGGACACGGTGTCAGACACCCATGTTCCCCTGTCAGGCCCGTTTGGCGATCGACTCGACCTTTGCCGACGACGGCTCCGCAACATCAGTATCCTGCGCTTCGTCAGTCGCTGGTTTCGGCATCAACTGTTCGCGGATCTTGGCCTCGATGACCTGGGCAATCTCCGGGTTATTTTTCAGGTACTCGCGGACATTTTCCTTGCCCTGACCGATGCGCTCATCACCGTAGCTATACCATGATCCGGATTTGTTGATCAGGCCCTGCTGGACACCGAAATCGATGATCTCGCCCTCATGAGAAATACCAAACCCATACAGGATCTCAAACTCTACCGACTTGAACGGTGGCGACACTTTGTTCTTGACGACCTTGACCCGGGTCTGGTTACCGACGATCTCGTCACCCTTCTTGATCGCGCCGATGCGACGGATATCCAGCCGAACCGACGAATAAAACTTCAGTGCGTTACCGCCGGTCGTCGTTTCCGGACTGCCGAACATGACACCGATCTTCATCCGTATCTGATTAATGAAGATCACGATCGTGTTGGAGCGCTTGATGTTACCGGTCAGCTTGCGCAGTGCCTGTGACATCAGTCGAGCCTGCAACCCTACATGGTGATCACCCATCTCACCCTCGATCTCGGCTTTGGGTGTCAGCGCTGCAACCGAATCAACGACCACCATATCAACCGCGCCGGAACGAACCAGCAAATCGGTTATTTCGAGCGCCTGTTCACCTGTATCGGGCTGGGAAACCAACAACTCATCGACATTAACACCGACTTTCTCGGCATAGATCGGATCGAGCGCGTGTTCGGCGTCAACAAACGCGGCCGTACCGCCAGCTTTCTGACATTCGGCAATTGCCTGTAACGTCATCGTCGTCTTGCCCGATGCTTCCGGGCCATAGATTTCAATCACCCGTCCCTTCGGCAAGCCACCGACACCAAGGGCAATATCCAGACCCAGCGAACCGGTCGAGATAATCTCAACATCACGGCGCGCACCGGCGTCACCAAGACGCATGACCGAACCCTTGCCGAATTGCTTCTCAATCTGGCCTAATGCGGCGGCCAATGCTTTCTTTCTGTTGTCGTCCATGGGTATCTTCTTCCAAATCAGTTGCAGAAACAGAGTGCCGAGTGCTGTGCCGATTATTCCACAGATCCGCTGACGGGGCAGCCTCAACTAAGCGGTAAATTATTCCTGTTTGGGGTCATGGCGTGAGCCTCCGGCAAAATAAATCCCTAATATTGCTGCACCACCTCGTAAACCGGCCCGGTGGGCGTTGTCACCGACTCAACCAACGCGAAGCTACTCACCCGCCAATGCACCGGCGCCGGCGCCGCCAGTTCAGCAATTGCCGTCACTTTTCGAGCCAGGGTCAGATGTGGCCTGAAGTCACGACCATCATAGCTAATCCCCGACAGATCAAGCCCGGCACGGATTTGTGCCACCAGTGCGGTCAGCCCGGGAGGACACAACTGCGGACCCAGCCACAATACCTGCGGCCGGCTCCAGTGACCGAAGTGATCGAGCACTAACTCAAAATCAGGCGCAGCTACCGAGGCCGGCACGGCCATCCGCTTGACCTGGTGCGCCGATTGATCACCGAGAAATGCCAGCGTCAGGTGATAATTATCAGCCGCAACCGCTCGACCCGTACCAACCCGCAGCGCCAGCCGACTTACCTCAACCAGCGCCGCACGCGTTTCCTCATCCGGCCACAAGGCAAAGAACAGCCGCCGTGTCATCCCGGCGTCACCAACCCAGATCACCCATCCGACAGTTGCCACAAGATCCCGCGCAGTGCTGCCACCACGGTCTGATGACGAATCGACTCGCGATCACCGGAAAAAAACATGCAGCGACTGGTGGTGCGCATGCCCGGACCATTCCAGGCCAGCCAGACCGTGCCAACCGGTTTATCGGCCGTGCCGCCTTGCGGGCCGGCAATACCGGTGACCGCGACCGAGATATCCGCATTACTGATGGCTCGCACGGCAGCCGCCATTTGCGCGGCCACCGCCTCACTGACCGCACCGTTAGCAGCCAGCAATTCCGGGTCCAGTGCCAGCAGCATTTCCTTTGCCTCATTACTGTAAACCACGACGCCATACTCAAACCACGCTGAACTGCCGGACAGGTCCGTCAGTGCTTTTGCGATCCAGCCACCGGTACAGGATTCGGCTGTGGACAGCCGCGCCTCTCGTGCCGTCAACAGATGTGCCACCCGTTCAACGAGACTGGTAATCGGTTCTTCAGCGCTGTGCATATCAACCCCTGTGCTCAAACGGTTTACTCACCTGTTCATTCACCGATTAACTCACCATACACGGCAAGATTGCCGGCGACCATCGCCTCGACACTGAAATCCTGGGTGATCCGTGCCGGCCCGGCCACAGCAAATTGTCGCCGCTGCTCGTCATCTGCAATGAGTTGCCGCATAGCTGTAGCAAGTGCCGGCACATCCCCCGGCGAAACCAGCAGACCCGTTTCGCCGTCAGCGACCGCTTCAACCAGGCCGCCGGCACGAAACCCGACAACCGGTACGCCGGCCGCCTGGGCCTCGAGTACGCCAACCCCGAGTCCCTCGCGTTCAGCCGGGTGAACCAGTAATTTGAAGTGGCTTATAAATCGAGCCAGATCATGGCGATAGCCGGCGAATTGCACCTGCTCGCAAAGCCCGAGCGCGGTTACCCGGGCAGCCAGTTCAGCCTGCAACGAGCCGATACCAAACAGGATTGCGCGAATTTCCGGGTGCATATCGCGCAGCCGTGCGACTGCCTCGAGAAACAACCGGTGGCCTTTACGCGGTATCAGTTGTGCGACGACAGCAATCGGGAAAGCCTCCACCGGCAATGCAAATTCGTCGCTAAACTCACGCGCAGAGGCCCGCTCGAGTTCAGTTGCCGGGGCGACCGCACTGCGCACAAGCCGCAACCTGGCGGCCGGTACGCCCAACGCTATAAGCTGGTCACGGATACAGGATGAAATCGCAATGATGCGCTGGTACGGGAGGTATTTCAGCCTGCCAAGCACCGGCAGGTCATCACGATCAATACGCCGCGATAGCACGGCCGGAATCCCGCCGAGGCGGGCGGCAACCCCGCCGAACGTATCGGCACCACGACGGCTGTGGACATGCACCAGGTCGGTCTGCAGCCGGGTTAACAAGCGGGCCAGTCGCCAGCTGAAACCGATATCCAGGTCGCCGCCCATCGCCACTCCCCGGACCGTCGCGCCTGATGCCTGTGCAGCCCGGGAGATGTCACTGTCATCCGGACACACCAGTGTACAGCGATGGCCACGAGCGATGAGCCCGCGCATCAGCAGCAGGACCTGGCGGGCGCCGCCGTAAAGATGACGCCCGGTTTCCACGTGCACGATATGGATGCCCGTAACCTCCGTAAAAAATATCCTGAACGAATAATAGCCGGACAGGTTTATTAGCAGTTAAAATCTTCTGCTGGTCAATAACAACAGTTCTAATAAAATAGCAATAACCCATGGTCACTGCAGCCGACAGTTTCGCGACCGGCGACCCGGCACAGGCCGGGCATACGCCGATGATGCAGCAATACCTGCGCATCAAGTCTGAATTTCCCGACCTGCTGGTGTTCTACCGGATGGGCGACTTTTATGAACTGTTCTACGATGATGCGCGGCGTGCCGCCGAACTGCTCGATATCACGCTGACTGCGCGGGGTAAATCGGCCGGTGATGCAATCCCGATGGCTGGTGTGCCGTACCATGCGGCTGAATCCTATCTCGCCAAGCTCGTGCGCCAGGGCGAATCGGTTGCAATCTGCGAACAAATCGGCCCGGCAACAACCGCCAAGGGCAAAACTTCAAAGGGCCCCGTCGAACGCAAGGTCGTACGAATCATCACGCCCGGAACACTGACTGACGACGCGTTGCTTGATGCCCGTCGCGACAATATCCTCGCCGCGCTATGCATTGCCGATGGCCGTGCAGGTCTCGCCTGGATGGACCTGTCCGGCGGTCAGTTTCATGTCACTGAACTCAGCGACGCAGTAGAACTGCAAAGTGAACTTGAAAGACTGTCTCCCGCCGAACTATTGGTTGACGAAGAACTCGACAGCAGCGCCTGGCTGATCCCGACCGAACGCTGCCGCGAAATGCCGCCCTGGCAATTTGACCAGCAGACCGCCGTCGCCACCCTGTGCGCACAATTCGGCACCCGGGATCTGCACGGTTTCGGTTGCACCGACCTGGGCGCTGCGATCAGCGCCGCCGGTTGCCTCCTGCAATACGTCCGCGATACCCAGCGTTCGACATTACCGCACATCGAGTCACTGCAACCGGTCAATCAATCCGATGCGTTGCTCATCGATGCGGCCACCCGCCGAAATCTCGAACTCGAACACAGCCTCGCGGGCCGTGAGGCACACACGCTGGCCGGCATCATGGACTGCTGCGCAACCACCATGGGCAGCCGCTTGCTGCGCCGCTGGCTAAACCGGCCGTTACGCAATCAGGACACCCTCAGGCAACGCTATACCGCGCTGGCAGCACTGCGCACGACGAACACCGATGCGCTCCGTGCGGCGCTGGAACAAATCGGTGACCTGGAAAGAATCCTGACCCGTATCGCACTGGAATCCGCGCGACCCAGGGACCTGGTACACCTGCGCACCGCCCTGCAATTATTACCTGATTTACAAACCGACCTGACTCGTTGTGCTGCTGAACTGCCGGCCGCACTCGCCGCCGCAATGGGTGTTCACGATGTAACCCGTGACCGTCTCGAACGTGCCATCATCGTGGCACCGCCCATGCTGATTCGTGATGGCGGTGTGATCGCCCCCGGTTACGACGCCGAACTGGATGAATTAAGGGCACTCAGCAGCAATGCTGACGACTACCTGGGCAACCTGGAAATCCGCGAGCGGGCACGTACCGGTGTGACAACGCTGAAAGTCGGCTATAACCGGGTACACGGTTATTTCATCGAACTCAGCAAATCGCAATCGCACAAAGCCCCCGACGATTACCAACGGCGGCAGACTCTCAAGGGAGCCGAACGCTACATCACACCCGAACTGAAAGAGTTCGAGGGCAAGGTACTGAGTGCGAGGGAACGCTCGCTGGCACATGAAAAACGCCTCTACCAGGCATTGCTGGAATCATTTCGCCCGGAACTGTCGGCCTTACGTTCGATGGCCGGCGCCATCGCCGAAACCGATGTGCTGACCAACCTCGCCGAGCGCGCCGCCACCCTGCAACTGAATGCGCCGACACTTAGCGAGCAACCCGGCCTCGAGATCCGCGCCGGTCGCCACCCGGTGGTCGAAGCTGTTATCGACGAACCGTTTATCGCCAACGACCTGATCATGAACGAAGAGCGTCGGCTACTGGTCGTAACCGGCCCGAACATGGGCGGCAAATCAACTTTCATGCGCCAGACAGCATTGATCGTAATACTCGCGCAGATGGGCAGTTATGTACCGGCCGAGTCCGCAACGATAGGACCGATCGATCGTATCTTCACCCGCATCGGCGCCGCCGACGACCTGTCGGGCGGTCGCTCGACATTCATGGTCGAGATGACCGAAGCTGCCAACATCCTGCACAACGCCACCCGGCACAGCCTGGTACTGATGGACGAGATCGGTCGCGGCACCAGCACCTTTGATGGCCTGTCACTGGCCTGGGCCATCGGTCACCGGATCGGCGAGAAAATCGGCGCCTTTACGTTGTTTGCCACTCACTATTTCGAACTCACCGGACTCGCCGACGAACTCGACGCCTGTGCAAACGTACATCTGGATGCGACCGAACACGGTGAACAACTGATCTTCATGCATGCCGTCAAAGACGGACCGGCCAACCAGAGCTACGGGCTGCAGGTGGCGCGACTGGCCGGCGTGCCGGACGCGGTGATTCGCCGCGCACAAAGTTATCTGCAATCACTAGAACAGCAATCCGCCCACTCGCACGCAAAGCAAACTCCGCAACAGGAACTGCCGTTACACCCGACCATACCGAATGACGATCTGCGTGATGCGCTGGAGGCCATGAACCCTGACGACATGTCACCGCGTGATGCGCTGGATGCTTTATATACATTGCGGAAGAAGCTGGACTAACCGATTGCACCAATAATTATTTACCGGGATGATTTCGGCTGCGATTTTTTTTGTTTTCAGGCTTCCCCTTAAGGGTGCCACCCAATCGGGGCAACAGGATTATATCGTTCCAGAGTCACACCCCGATGTGTCCAAGGTATTTTGTATCCGTATACCCTTCAGTAACCTTAAAGCAGCTTGCTGCGTTACCGAAGGGTATACGGATACAAAATACGATAAGGGAAAGCCTAAAAACCAAATGCACCAAAACGCAAAAAATGCGCAGCCTGATCCGCCACCTTGCCCGAAAAAATCAGGCCAATATGATTGACCGGCAAAACAAGATGCTCGGTTATTCCCGGCAGTTGCGTCTCCCGCACTGACACGACGCCATCATGCGGGGACTCAAGTTTCCCGACGATCGCCCCGAGACCAAGCCCGACGGAACCGGCAATAACTCCGATCTCCCGGTCACCATCAACCGAGATCAGCGGTTGCTCCAGAACCCCGTCTCGCAAGGTACGTCCGACTATCTTGCGCCCCAGGCGCCACCTCGACAGACGGCGAGCCGCAGAAGAATCTACCAGCGGTGAACCCAGACAAACAATTCGCCCAACCCGATCGGTGGGGAACACATTCAGCATTTGTAACGCCAACACACCGCCAAGGCTATGCCCGACGAGATGCACGTAATCCGCATCGATCTCATCGATACAGCGCCGCAACCGGCGCGCATTCTCCGGCAAAGCCCGGGTTACCGTGCGATAGGAAAAGGTCTTTGCGGGACTTTCACAGCGTTGCGCGAGGCGCTTGCACAACATACCGAGCGGCAGACCGTGCATCCACAGACCATGGATCACGACAATTGCAGATGAGGATGCGCTCAGGCCGGTTTCTCTTTGTTACGCACGCGAATACCGGTCTCACGTAATTGCTCGCTGGCAACGGAACCGGGCGCTTCAGTCAGCAGGCAACTGGCTGTCTGCGTTTTCGGGAATGCGATGACATCACGGATACTCTGTGCACCAACCATCAACATGACGAGTCGATCGAGGCCAAAGGCGATTCCTCCGTGTGGCGGGCAACCATATTGCAACGCCTTGAGCAGGAAGCCGAACTTGTTTTCCGCTTCCTCTGCCGAAATGCCGAGGATGCGGAATACGGCCTGCTGCATTTCACTGGAATGAATTCGAATCGAACCGCCGCCGATCTCCGAACCATTCAGCACCATGTCGTAAGCACGTGACAGTGCATTGCCGGGATCGGCCTCAAGCGCGGCGACCGAATCGAGACCCGGCGCCGTAAACGGATGATGCAACGCGTTCCAGCGATTCGCCTTGTCGTCCCACGCAAACATTGGAAAATCAATTACCCACAGCGGCCGCCAGCCGGCTTCGAGCAGACCCAAATCTTCGCCTAACCGGTTGCGCAGCGCACCGAGTGAATCGTTGACGATGGCCGCCTTGTCGGCGCCGAAAAATACCAGGTCGCCATCGGCCAGTGCCAGACGTGAGACGATGCCGGTAATGGTCTCATCCGGTAAAAATTTAAGAATCGGCGATTGCAGGCCGTCACGTCCATCGGCAACAGAGTTAACCTTGATATACGCAAGTCCCTTGGCGCCATGCTGCCCGACATAGTCCGTATAGGTGTCAATCTGCTTGCGCGTCATACTGCTGCCGCCGGGTATTTTCAGTGCCGCAACCCTGCCCTGCGAATCTGCGGCAGGGCCGGCGAAAACCTTGAACTCGACGTCGGCCATCAGATCACCGCATTCCACCAGTTCAAGTGGAATGCGCAGGTCCGGACGATCATTACCGTAGCGTTGCATACATTCGGCATAGCTCATCTGTGGGAACGGATCCGGCAACTCCACCCCCAGCACGGTCTTAAACAGGCTACGAATCAGCGACTCCATCAACCGCATGATGTCGGCCTCTTCTATAAACGACATCTCTACATCAAGCTGGGTGAATTCAGGCTGCCGGTCGGCGCGCAGGTCTTCGTCACGAAAACAGCGTGCAATCTGATAATAACGATCAAAGCCGGACACCATTAACAACTGCTTGAACAACTGTGGCGACTGCGGCAAGGCGAAAAATTCACCCGGATGGGTCCGGCTCGGCACGATGTAGTCGCGAGCCCCTTCCGGTGTCGCACGGGTCAGGATCGGCGTTTCGATATCGATAAAACCGTTATCATCCATGAAACGACGTAATGTCTGCGTCACACGATGACGCATACGCAGTCGTGCGGCCACCTCTTCACGCCTGAGATCAAGATAGCGATAGCGCAGACGGATGTCTTCATGCGCATTCTCGTCATGATGAAACGGCGGGGTTTGCGACTCGTTTAATACGGCAAGATCGGTGGCGAGAACCTCAACCTGACCGGTCGGCAGATTTGGATTAACCGTTCCCTCCGGGCGCGGGCGGACCGTACCCTTGATCTGCAGCACATATTCACCGCGGATACGCTCGGCGACGGCAAATATCTCCGCCCTGTCCGGATCAAAGACCACCTGCAGCAGGCCTTCGCGATCGCGCAGATCGATAAATATTACCCCGCCATGATCCCGCCGGCGATGTACCCAGCCGGCCACCTCAACGGTCTGGCCTACGGCCTCAGCATTAATTTCACCACAGTAATGGGTTCGCATGGATCGGGACCTTGTACTATCTGCTTATATTAGGGGCGCAGGATGATAACCGGAATTCGCGCTGCCGTCGCCCCGCCTGGCCTGCAGATGGCCACGACAGGCTCAGATCAGGTTGCCGCCGGGTGATCGTCCGCTTCGAGCGCATGTTTTTCGCGGACCCACGGCGGCACAACCACACCCAGGGAAACGATCATTTTCAGTGCCGATTCAATATCCATATCCAGTTCGATCGTATCCTCGACCGGTACCATAATAATGAATCCAGAGGTCGGATTTGGAGTTGTCGGCACAAAAACACAAATCATGTCGGCGCTGGTCCTGGCCTGGATTTCAGCCAGTTCCGTCGAGGTCTGGAAACACAGGCTATAGACACCTTTGCGCGGATACTCGATCAACAGCACCTTCTTAAAGGCCTGGCTGGTATTGGTAAACAAAACCTCGGCGAAGTTTTTTGAGGCGGAATAGATCGACCGGACCAGCGGGATTCTGTTCAACAAGCGCTCGGAAGCACTGACAAATCGCTTACCGATGAAATTTGCCACCAGCATCCCGGTCAGCAACAAAACAATAATTGACAACAAGATACCGAGACCCGGAATCTTTATACCGAGCAAATGCTCGGGCTGGTAGGCCAACGGCAGCAGTAACAACGTCCGATCCATGAGCCCGATGACCAGGTTCAGAACGAATAACGTGAATCCGATCGGTATCCAGACAAGCAAACCAGCGATGAGATAACGGCGAAAATGCATAAGAGGGATTATATTGGTTAAATGAACGGTCTGTCAGTCCGTCTTGGCGCCGGGCGACCCTGATTTTCCTGTGCTGCCGGAGCCGGATTTTCCGCCCGCAGACTGGCCCTTGTCGGCCGGCTTCTTGTTGTTCTTGTCCTGCTTGTCCTGTTTGTCCTGTTTGTCCTGCTTGTCCTGCTTGTCCTGCTTGTCTTTCGGGTCCTTTTGCGACTCACCGGACGAGTCACCAGCCAGGTTGCGCTGATTGTCCTGCTTGAAATCGGTCTCGTACCAGCCACCACCCTTGAGGCGGAAATTAGGTGCAGACAGCAACTTTTTCAGCTCGGGCTCGCCACATTGCGGACAATCCACGAGAGGGATCGCCCCCATCTTCTGCAGCACTTCAAAATCATGCCCGCAAGACTTACAGGCATACTCATAAATTGGCATCTGAAACTCCGAAAAAATATTATTTTTTAAACCGTAGCCTGACCCACACATGTCCGGGATAAATTCTCTACCCCCGGCCATAGCAGCTTCAACCGAGATAATCCCCTCGTCGCCTACCTTGTACAGCATATGATTGCGACACGAATACCAGTTCTTTTATCCCCGACTAGGCCGCGGCCAGCTTTCCAGTGCGAATAACGATCATATCGTCCTCGACAGTGACCGTCACCGTATCACCGGGAGCAAGACTGCCGCGCAGAATCTCATCCGCGAGGGGATTCTCGATGCGCTGCTGAATGGCCCGCTTCAGCGGTCGAGCACCGTAAACCGGATCGTAACCAGCTTCGGCCAGCTTGGCCACTGCCGGGGCAGCCAATTCCAGGCGCATATCGCGGGCGGCCAGCCGGCGAGCCAAGTATTGCAACTGGATTTCTATGATCGCACCAATCTGCGTCTGCGTCAGCGGATGAAACACCACCATGTCATCAATCCGGTTCAGAAACTCAGGGCGAAAATGCTGGCCTACAGTTTCCAGTACTGCGGTCTTGATGGCCGCGTAATTCTCATCACCGGCCAACTCCTGAATGTGTTCCGAACCAAGGTTCGACGTCATGATGAGCACCGTATTACGAAAATCAACGGTTCGACCATGCCCGTCGGTAAGCCGGCCGTCATCGAGGACCTGCAGCAATACATTGAAAACATCGGGATGGGCTTTCTCAATCTCATCCAGAAGCACCACCGAGTAGGGGCGACGCCGGACGGCCTCAGTCAGGTAACCGCCCTCTTCGTAACCCACATAGCCCGGCGGTGCGCCAATCAACCTCGCGACCGAATGCTTCTCCATGAATTCGGACATGTCGATGCGGATCAGCGCCTCCTCGGCATCAAACAGGAACTGTGCAAGTGCTTTGGTCAACTCGGTCTTGCCCACTCCGGTCGGGCCGAGAAACAGAAATGAGCCGTTCGGGCGAGTCGGGTCGGCCAGCCCGGCACGCGAGCGACGTATCGCACTCGATACGGCAACCACAGCTTCGTCCTGGCCGACAACCCGCGTATGCAACACTTCTTCCATGTGCAGCAACTTGTCCTGCTCACCTTCGAGCATTTTACCAACCGGTATACCCGTCCACTTGGAGACAATCTCGGCAACCTCAGCCTCGCTGACCCGATTACGCAATAACCGGTTGTCCTGCTGCTCATGTTCGCCGGCCTCAGTAAGCTGACGTTCAAGTTCCGGTATCCGCCCATATTGCAATTCCGACATGCGCTGCAAATCCTGTGCACGATGCGCGGTTTCAAGTTCACCGCGGGCCCGCTCAAGTTCTTCCTTTATATGCGTCGCACCCTGCATCGCGGCCTTTTCTCCCTTCCAGATCTCGTCAAGATCCGCAAATTCCACTTCAAGGCCCGTCAATTGTTCTTCAAGATCAGTCAGTCGCTTCTTCGATGCATCATCGGACTCCTTGTTCAATGCCTCACGCTCAATTTTCAGCTGGATGATGCGACGTTCGAGGCGATCCATTGACTCCGGTTTGGAATCAATTTCCATGCGGATACGGGACCCGGCTTCATCAATAAGGTCGATGGCTTTATCGGGTAATTGCCGGTCAGAAATATACCGGTGCGACAGTGTTGCCGCGGCAACAATGGCCGGATCGGTTATTTCGACACCGTGGTGAACCTCGTAACGTTCCTTCAAACCACGCAGGATTGCAATCGTATCCTCCACCGTCGGTTCCTCGATCAATACCTTCTGAAAACGCCGCTCCAATGCCGCATCCTTCTCGATATTCTGCCGATACTCATCGAGTGTCGTCGCACCGACACAATGCAATTCACCACGCGCAAGCGCCGGCTTCAGCATGTTGCCGGCATCCATCGCACCTTCGGCTTTACCGGCACCAACCACCGTGTGTATTTCATCGATGAACAGGATGACCTGGCCTTCCTGTCTCGACAAATCACTGAGCACCGCCTTCAGACGTTCTTCAAACTCACCGCGAAACTTTGCCCCGGCAATCAGGGCACCGAGATCGAGACTCAGAATTCGCTTGTTACGAATGCCTTCAGGGACCTCACTGTTGATGATGCGTTGCGCAAGGCCCTCAACGATGGCGGTTTTACCGACACCGGGTTCACCAATCAGCACCGGATTATTCTTGGTACGCCGCTGCAGGATCTGGATCGTACGTCTTATTTCATCATCCCGTCCGATGATCGGATCAAGTTTGCCCTGCTCGGCCTGCTCGGTCAGGTCGATCGTGTATTTCTCAAGAGCCTGGCGTGTGTCTTCGGCATTCTGATCGTCAACCGACTGACCGCCGCGCAGGTCGTCAATTGCCGCTTCAACTGCACCCCGAACCACGCCGGCTTCGGCAAGAATGCTGCCGACCTGGCTCTTGTCATCACAGGCCGCCAGAACAAATAATTCACTTGAAATAAACTGGTCGGAACGATCCTGCGAGAGTTTGTCGCAAATATTCAACAACCGCCCCAGATCGTTTGACAGGTGTACTTCACCAGCCGTACCTTCAACCTGCGCCAACTGGTCAAGCGCTTCGCCGAGGCGAGAGCGCAATAAATTCACCTTTCCGCCTGCCTTGGTCAACAGGTGCCGAACCGTCCCGCCCTGCTGATCGAGCAGCGCCGACATCAGGTGCGCCGGTTCTATGAACTGGTGTCCCCGACCCACAGCAAGCGACTGCGCATCGCTGAGCGCAAGCTGAAATTTACTGGTCAGTTTTTCCTGTCGCATGGGCGGTGTACTCCCTTTAAAGCGCCGTCATTGTTGAAATATGGGGGCAACCCGGCAAAATTCAATCTACCCCGGCCTATGCTTGGTGTTGCTTGCGGCTAATCGCGCCAAATCAGTGTTGCCTGACGACCGCAGACCCCATCACGTCGATAAGAGAAAAATCGATCCGGTTGCGCGCTGGTACATAATCCCCCGCCAAAAACTGCGCCAACACCACTGGCCGCAAGACGCTGTCTTGCCAGTGCATACAAATCCAATTGCCCGTGCTGCCGGTCTATTGGCATCAATGCGGCTTTATCATCATCCCGTAGCGCCGTCATGACTGTGGTATCGATCTCGTAGGCCAGGGGCCCGATTGCCGGACCCAACCAGACGATTATTTCAGCGGGCCGCACCCCGCGAGCAGCAAATGCCGTGACCATATTTTCGAGAATACCGGTGACCAGACCGCGCCACCCGCCATGTGCGCACGCAACGTGCCGACCGCCGCGATCAGTGAACAACACGGGCAGACAGTCGGCCGTCATAATCGCGCAGACCACCCCGGCAGCCGACGTAATCGATGCATCGGCAGCCACTGATTCGGTCATCGAGGAAGTCACCAACTCGGCATCGATTACCTCGGCGCCGTGCACCTGATCGAGCCAGCACGGTACTGCGGTAATACCCAGACTCTGAGCTAACGCCTGCCGATTTTGCTCAACGGCCTGCGGATCGTCACCAACATGCGCAGCAAGATTTAACGATGCATAAGGACTGTTGCTAAAGCCACCAACCCGGGTTGTACTCACCGCATGCACCGTCGCCGGGGCGGGCCAGTCGGGCCTGATCAGTTCGAGATCGGTTGCGGCCATGTCATCCGATCCCAATCGGCAGCATCACGAGTCTCGGCAGCGACATCGTCAGCCAGTACCGACAGCAGATTGCTGAAATCGCCGGGCAGCGGTGCATGACACTCAATTGTTTTATCGGCCAGCGGATGCCGGAAGGTAAGTCTGCTCGCATGGAGAGCCTGGCGAGTCAAGCCACGCAAAGCGGTCGCCAGTGGCGGCGAGGTGCCCGCCGGGATTTTCAAGCGGCCGGCATAAGTCGGGTCGCCAACAAGCGCATGTCGCAGGTGCGCCATATGCACGCGTATCTGGTGCGTGCGGCCCGTCTCCAGGCGCAGGGCGAGAAAGGTGTGGTTTGCGAATCGCGCCAGAACGCGATAGTGCGTGACGGCGGGTTTGCCCTTGTCGGTTACAGCCATTCGTGTGCGCTGCGTTGCATGCCGTCCGATCGGCGCCTCAACATGTCCGCCGGCCGTTACCCGACCGGTGCAAACAGCCCGGTATTCACGCGTGATAGCCCGCTGCTGCAAATCCCGAACCAGGTGCGTATGCGCCGGCAAGGTTTTTGCCACCAGCAGTAAACCACTCGTATTCTTGTCCAGACGATGCAGAATTCCACAGCGGGGCAGATTCGCAAGATCGGGCGCATGGTGCAGCAAACCATTCAGCAAGGTACCGGATGGATTGCCTGCGCCGGGATGCACCACGAGTCCGACGGGTTTGTTAATGACCAGTACCGCATCATCCTCGAATACGCTTTCAAGACCGATTGGCTCGGGCCGAGACCTCTCCTGAACCTCAATGATGGCATTGACATTGATACACTGTCCGACCCGGACCTTGGAGCGCGGCATCACGCTGGCACCGTCAACAGTCACCTCACCGGCCAGAATCCACTCCTTCAGGCGCGACCGGGAATAATCCGGCAATAAAACCGCCAACGCCTGATCCAGTCGTTTGCCCGCCAGATCCACGGGAATCGTCAGGTTATATTGTGTCATTTCCATATAGTTCGCAGGCCATTGAAGTTACCGGCGGTCGATATCTTAGAGTTTACGGTATACTCCGGCGTTTGGCGCGCTACCCGATCATGTCATTTTGAGTGCAATGAACCCCACAATTATCGTCTCTACGCCTATTGCCACACGCCGGCCCTCGTGGCGACTCGCTCTCGTGTGCCTGCTCACGCTGGTTGCAGTCGGTTGCGCCAAGGACACACGCGAACTGCGATCAGGGGCTGAGGAATTATTCACCCGCGGCACGAAAGCAATGAACTCGAAAAACTTTCGTAATGCGATCAGTTACTACGAAGGACTGGAGGCGCGTTTCCCGTTCAGCAACCAGGCCAAGCAGGCACAATTAAACCTGATTTACTGCTACTACAAAAATGGTGAACCGGACTCGGCGATCGATGCCGCCACACAGTTTGAACGGGAGAATCCGACTCATCCGCGCGTTGACTACGCCCTTTACATACGCGGCCTTGCAAACTTCTCGACGCAACACAAGGGCTACCATCGCCTGTTCGGCATCGATCTGGCAAAACGTCCGCCGGTGCTTGCCCGGGAATCTTTTGCCACCTTTTCGCGCTTGCTGCAACGCTACCCGGACAGCATTTATACCCATGACGCCCGACAACGCCTGATTTTCTTGCGTAACCGCCTCGCCAAACATGAAAACTATGTTGCCGACTATTACTTCAGACGCGGCTCCTACGTCGCTGCATTGAACCGCGCCAAGTCAACGCTGGAAAATTATGATGGCGCGCCAGCTGTTGCCGATTCTTTATATATGATTATTGGCGCTTACGAAAAACTTGGCATGCAGGATCTCGCTGCCGAGAGCCGCCGCACACTGGCTGAAAATTACCCGGATGCCCGTAAACCCGAAGTCGTCAAGAAGCGCTTCTTTTTCTTCTGACCGCGTGTCCTCCTCGCTCAGGGAGACGTGCTCCGCTCCGGCTACCGGTATCCCGATGTGATCGGATAACGCCAGTCACGACCAAAGGCACGCGCACTGATACGCACGCCCGGCGCAGCCTGGCGACGCTTATACTCATTCCGGCGCACGATCGCCACGATTTGCGCAACGATCTCCGGGTCAAATCCGCGGGCGACAATATCATCACTCGAACAATTATCCAGCATTAATGCATCGAGGATTGGATCAAGCACCTCGTAGGGCGGCAAGGAATCAGAATCCCGCTGATCAGGCGCCAGTTCAGCAGATGGTTCACGGCTAAGAACCCGCTCGGGAATCACATCACTCAAAGAATTGCGATAGCGGGCAAGCTGGTAAACAAGTGTCTTGGTACAATCCTTGATCGGCGCAAAACCACCGTTCATATCGCCATATAATGTCGCGTAACCAACCGCCATCTCACTTTTGTTCCCGGTCGCCAACACCATACGCCTGGTTTTATTGGAAATGGCCATTAACAACAACCCCCGACATCGCGACTGGATGTTCTCCTCGGTCGTATCTGCGGGCAAATTGGCAAACAGCTCTGCCAGTGTCTGGTTGGTCACACTGACCATCGACTCAATCGGCAATGTCCGGTAATCAACCCCGAGTCGTTGTGCCTGATCTCTGGCATCTGCAATGCTGATGTCGGCCGTATATCGATACGGCATCATGACGGCCTGCACGGCTCCGGCACCCAGAGCATCGACCGCAATTGCCAGCGTCAGGGCCGAATCAATCCCGCCTGACAAACCCATTACAACACCCGGAAAACCATTCTTCTCTACGTAGTCATGTACCCCCATAACCAGCGCCGCATAAATACTCTCTTCATCGCCGGGCAACGGTTTAATATCTGCGGCCACGGGCACCACCGAATCCCCGGCTAATGTAAAATCGGCAATCAACAACCCGTCGGCAAAATCGGGTCCCCGCAGGCTAACCGTACCGTCGGCAGTGAACACAGCCGAGCCGCCATCGAAGACGAGTTCATCCTGACCACCGACCATATTGGTATAAACCATCGGTAACCCAACCTCACGACAACGCTCCTGCATGATTGATTCGCGCAACGCCTGCTTGCCGCGTTTGAAAGGTGAGCCGTGTATCGACACAATCAATTGTGCCCCGGCATCGGCCAGCAAAGCACAGGGGCCGGGTTCCCAGACATCTTCACAAACTGCCAGACCGATCCGTACCCCGTTAACAGTGGCAACGACCGGCTTATTACCGGGTACAAAATAACGCGCTTCATCGAAAACGCTATAGTTGGGTAAAATTTGTTTGCGGTAATTGGCCACCAGCGCACCGCCCGCAAACAATGCCGCAGAATTGTAGATGGCAGACCCTTGGTACTCGGGGTAACCGACCAGAACCGTTATTGGCGATGCTGCAGTCGATGTCTTTATTTGCTCAAGCGCCAGACCGATGCGATGCTGCAGACCGGCCTGGAATAACAAATCTTCCGGTGGATAACCACAGACGGCAAGCTCAGGAAAAACCACGAGATCAGCCACATGCTGCTCACACGCCTCGGTCACGGCCGCACAAATCAGTTCGGTATTACCCGGAATGTCGCCAACGACAACATTCATCTGGGCCAGTGCAACTGTGAGCTTTTCAGCCATGATTAATTGGTGTTAATTGGTAATTGATTAACTTACCCGAGCAACTCCAACATCGCACTACCGAGTTCCACCGGTGAGCGAACTGTCTTTACGTCAGCGGCCTCAAGCGCCGCATATTTAGCTACTGCCGTGCCCTCTCCGCCGGAGATAATCGCACCGGCATGCCCCATGCGTTTTCCGGGTGGTGCCGTGACGCCGGCGATATAGGCAACCACCGGTTTGTTCACGTGCTCCTGAATGTATCGCGCAGCGGCTTCCTCGTCCGTGCCACCGATCTCGCCGACCATAATAATGCCTTCGGTGGCCGGATCCTGCTCAAACAATTCGAGACAGTCAATAAATCCCATACCGCGCACAGGATCACCACCGATACCTATGCAGGTCGTCTGACCAAGCCCGTTACAGGTCGTCTGGTAAACCGCTTCATAGGTCAGTGTGCCGGAACGCGAAATAACGCCAATCTTGCCGGGCTGGTGAATAAAGCCGGGCATAATACCGATCTTGCATTCACCCGGCGTAATGATGCCCGGGCAGTTCGGGCCAATCAGACGACAGTCATAGTCTTTAAGTACCTCCTTGACGCGCACCATATCGAGGACCGGAATGCCCTCAGTGATACAAACGATCAGTTCAATGCCTGCATCGGCAGCAGCCAGGATTGCATCAGCTGCAAACGGTGCCGGCACAAACAGCATGCTGACCGTAGCACCGGTATCGGCTATTGCCGCCGCCACGGTGTTAAACACCGGCACACCAAGGTGCTGTTCGCCACCGCGACCCGGCGTGACACCGGCAACAATCCGGGTACCGTACTCGATACATTGCTCAGCATGAAATGAACCCTGGCGGCCCGTCAAACCCTGGCAAAGAATACGGGAATCCTGGTTTATGAGAATACTCATAAGTTTCTTCTTCCTTCGCTTGGTGCAGATGCAGTGTCAGACTGCCGCAACTACTTTACAAGCCGCATCAGTCAAATTTTCTGCAGCCATAATATCGAGGCCGCTCTCAGCCAACAGCGCCTTACCGGCATCAACATTGGTACCTTCCAGTCGCACGATAACCGGTACCGTGATACCGATCTCACGTACGGCCTGAATAATACCGCTGGCAATATCGTCACAACGTACAATGCCGCCGAAAATATTTACCAGGATTGCCGCAACTGCCGGGTTGGTCAGGATAAGCTTGAATGCTGCCGCAACCCGTTCCGGCGTTGCCCCGCCACCGACATCAAGAAAATTAGCCGGCTCACCACCTTGCAATTTGATCAAGTCCATGGTGGCCATGGCAAGCCCGGCGCCGTTGACCATGCAGGCAATATTGCCATCCAGGGAAACATAGTTCAGATCATGTTCGGCTGCAGAACGCTCTATCCGGTCTTCCTGCGAAGTATCACGCTGCGCCTGCAAACCAGGCTGGCGAAACAACGCATTGTCTTCAATATTAATCTTCGCATCGAGAGCCAACAAATCGCCATCGGTATTCACGATCAACGGATTGATCTCAACGAGACTCGCATCCGAGGCGTCAAACATCCGGTACAAATTCTGTACCAGAGGTATGAACTGCTTTATCTGGGCGCCATTAAGGTCAAGTGCAAAGCCGAGTTGGCGGGCCTGGTAGGGTTGCAAACCAGCGGCCGGGTGTACGGCGACCATGATGATGCGCTCCGGCGTATTGGCGGCAACCTCTTCGATATCCATGCCCCCATCCTGTGAGACCATAATCGCAATCCGTTCCCGACTCCGGTCAACAAGCATGCTTAAATAAAGTTCGCGTTCGATTTTACTGCCAGCCTCAACAAAGACCTGGTTGATCGGCAAACCTTCAGCGCCGGTCTGCTTCGTCGTCAACCGCTGACCAAGCATGGCATCAGCCGCTGCCGCCACTTCCTCGGAACTGCGCACCAACTTGACCCCGCCAGCCTTGCCACGACCGCCTGCATGCACCTGGGCCTTGACGACCCACAGGTCACCACCAAGGCGGTCAGCCGCTGCCGCTGCCTGTGCCGGCGTCGAGGCAACTTCACCTTTTGTCACGGGAACGCCATAGCGCGCAAAAAGCTGTTTTGCCTGATATTCGTGGAGATTCATAATCCGTCCCAATGAAAACAGCGGAGATTCCGCAGGTGCATATTGTGATTGAATTCACCGGTAAGGCAAGCAACCACCGACAGAATTATTTATTCGGTTGAAAATCTTCCTGGCCGACATTTATTGTCCGGGTTGTTTGCCGGGGAAAGACCAGTCCCTCGACGGAGGTGGCCTGAGGATAAAATACAGACCCTGCACAGAGAACGGAAACAACCGCCCTGCGGGTTGCAAATGACCCGTGTTGATCCAATTTAGCCGATTAGTTAAGGTCCAGCGCCTGGCATAACGCCTGTTTGCGCGGATTCTGCGACATATTTCACACTACAGCCCGCCCGATGGGACATAATCCGATAGTCTGAATCAACTTTGTGGCCAAAAGATCCTGGTGGATATTGCACTCGCTAAACAGACCCTTCAAGGTCAGCTGACAACATTGCTGGCGGGATTTAGTCGACCGCTCGCGACCGAAACGTCACAGCGTCTGCAGCGGCTCGTCGGCCTGTTTCGCGGTCTGGTCGGAATCGCTTTACTGGGTGGCGGACTCATTTTTGGAGATCCGCCGATACTCGGTGAGCGCTATCCGGACATTTTTATAACCACCGCCCTGATTTATACGCTGCTCGCCTGGACCGATCTGGCATACATGTATCGCAATCCGATGAACGGACTCACGTTTGTCCCGGTCCAGCTGTTTGCCGACATTACCGGCATCACTTTAATGATGCATGCAAGCGGCGGCATTTCGAGCGGTATCGGTGGACTGCTCGTCGTCTTCATCGGTGCAGCCAGCCTGACCCTGCGTAGCAGACATGCCTATTTTGGAGCCGCCATTGCGGCGCTGGCAATACTCGGTGAGCAGGCAGCCTCATTCGCACTGGGATTGAGTACCGCCAACTCATTTATTCCGGCGGGGGTGCTCGGGGCAATTATTTTTGCGATTGCCTCGGCTGCCAACCCACTTGCCCGCCGCCTGCAGGAAAGTGAAGCGCTGGCACACCAGCGTGGTATCGATCTGGCCAATATGGCACAACTCAATGATTACATCATTCAACATCTGCGTGAAAGTATTGTCGTCGTCGACAGCGCGGAAAATATTCGTCTGATTAACCCATCGGCCGCCAAGCACCTTGGTGTGAACAGCCGTCAAACGGGACACGGCCTGGCCTCGGTATCCCCTGTACTGCACGGCATTCTGCTGGGTTGGCGCGCAGCAACAAAGGGACACGGCAAAGTACCCGGATCCTTCACATCAGCTGACGGTACGGCACAAATTGACGTACACATAGCCCCGCTGATCGAACATCAGGACGGGCCGGTAATGATCTTCCTTGAAGACGCAAGTCTGATTGCAGAAAAGGTTCAGCAAACCAAACTTGCGGCACTGGGCCGGTTGAGCGCGAGTATCGCACACGAGATCCGCAACCCGGTCGGAGCGCTGAGCCATGCCGGTCAGTTGCTCGAAGAATCTCAGCAAACCGGTGACTACGAACGGCGGCTGCTGGATATTATCGGCACCAATTCCAAGCGGGTCAGTAAAATTGTTGACAATGTCATGCAACTGTCACGACGCGAACCTACCAATCCTCGCTCAATATCGCTAACCGAATGGATCGGGGAATTTACCACTGAGTTTATCTCGACCCTCGAATTACCCGATAATCGTTTTGAAGTCATTGCTGAACATGAAATTGAAGTGCGGATGGATCCGGGACATCTGCACCAGATTTGCTGGAATCTGTGTGAAAATGCATTAAATTATGCTGAGCCGGTGGGACATGAACAGATTATCACGATTAACTGTGGGCGCCTGTCGGGTAATCGGCGACCATTTCTTGAAATTGCAGACCGCGGCCCGGGTATCCCGGACGACCTGCGCGAACAACTGTTCGAACCATTCGCGACCGGACGCATTGGTGGCACCGGGCTGGGATTGTTTATCTCGCGCGAACTGTGCGAATGTAACCGTGCAACCCTGATATACGAGCGACGTAGCGGAGGGGGCAGTGTATTTCGGATTGTCTTCGCTGATCCAAAACGTTGGGGGACTATCTTATGACAGCAACCCTTGATATGAGTCGACTATTCGCATGAAACGGCCACAGGCACTGGTGATAGATGATGAACCGGACCTGTGCGAACTGCTTGCACTGACACTTGACCGGATGCAAATCGATACCCAGACCTGTGGTGATATCGCGACTGCCAAAACCAGGCTCCGGGAAACAGAGTTTAACCTGTGCCTGACAGACATGCGTCTGCCTGACGGTGACGGATTAGAGTTGGTCGAATGGATGCAGGTCAACGAAATTGGCATCCCGGTAGCCGTCATCACAGCCCATGGTAACGTAGAGACAGCAGTGCGCGCTCTGAAGCTTGGCGCATTTGACTTCATTTCCAAACCTCTTGATCTGACCGCCTTACGCAAACTTATCGGCAGTGCCCTGAAGCTGCAAAGTAGCAATGAAGAAGTCTGCGCCAAAACCGGTCTGCTCGGTGAATCATCAGTAATGACCGCTTTGCTGGCCCTGATCGATAAGGTTGCCCGCAGCCGGGCTCCCGTGCATATCACCGGAGAATCGGGTACCGGCAAGGAACTCGTTGCGCGCATGATTCACGACAAAAGTGCCCAGGCCGAGGGTCCGTTTGTGCCGGTAAACTGCGGCGCTATTCCATCGGAATTAATGGAGAGCGAGTTTTTCGGGCATCGTAAAGGCGCTTTTACCGGTGCCGTCAGCGACCATAAAGGGCTCTTTCAAAGTGCTGAAGGCGGTACCCTGTTCATGGATGAAATTGCTGACCTGCCGCTGGCCATGCAGGTCAAGTTGCTGCGTGTCATCCAGGAAAAATCCGTGCGCCCGGTCGGCGCAGCGAAAGAAATTCCGGTCGATGTCCGTATCCTGAGCGCCACCCATAAGGATTTACGTAGCCTGGTCTCATCCGGCCAGTTCCGCGAGGACCTGTTTTACCGCATCGATGTCATCGAACTCACGGTACCACCACTCAGGGAGCGCGGCGAGGATATCGACATATTGACCGACTTTATGCTCGCCAAGCTGGCGCTGCAGCTTGGCGTTGCAGTACCTCAACTGACTGCGGATGCCCGGCAGAAACTCTCGGCATACCGCTACCCGGGCAATGTCCGCGAACTGGAGAATATTCTGGAACGTGCGGTAGCCTTGTCCGGTGACCAGCCGATTGCTGCTGCTGACATCGAGATCCGTGACTCGATGGACGCAGCCAGCATTGGCTCTGCCTCGATCACACCTGGGGCAGACAAACCGGACGTGCTGGGCCAGCAACTGGAAACCGTTGAGCGAACGGCGATCATCGAAGCACTCGAGAAAACCCGGTATAACAAGACAGCCGCCGCAAAAAATCTGGGCCTGACCCTGCGGGCATTGCGTTATCGGATGCAGAAGCTCGGTATTGAATAGCAGTAAGAAGCCATAGCGCCATCTGGCTGACAAAAATTGTCGCATTCTGACCCTGAACGTCAGGAGCATGAAATAGCCTTACCCTTTATGTCACTTCAAACCGCCCCGGATTACGGTTGATGAATAATATTAAGCATATATTTCAATAGCTTAAGATTTTTCAGGCCATTCTGGCACGCTCCTTGCAATATTAATCGTAGTTTCGGTGAAGCCAGGCGGACAGACCGCAGATCACCCACGTAGATTTTTTTCAATCAGAGAAGCTCAGGAGTATTTCATGTACAAAGTTCAACAGGGTTTTACCCTTATCGAGCTGATGATCGTTGTTGCGATCATTGGTATTCTCGCCGCCATCGCAATCCCGGCGTATCAGGATTACACCATCCGTGCCCAGGTTTCAGAAGGCATGATGTTGGCCGGAGCAGCTAAAGCTGCGGTTGCCGAATCTTTTGGCAATGATGGCACGGCTCCGGTAGCACGCGTTAACGCCGGTATGACAGCAAATGCAACCGATACCAGCGGTAACTACGTCGTTTCTGTCGGTATTGCCAATGGCACCATAACCATTACCTATGGCAACAGTGCCAACGCAACCATTGCTGGCGAAACGCTTAGCCTGACGCCTTATGAGTCAACCGACCTGAGTGTCGTCTGGCGCTGTGGACTGGCCGCAGCACCGGCAGCGACCGCCCTGCTTGGAACTGCGGGTGGCGGTACTGCGGCTGCCTATGCCGCGCCATCTGCCGGCATGCTGCCGAAGTACCTGCCTTCTGCTTGCCGTCTGTAATTGCAAGCGGCAACCACCACCACGGTGGCTAAAACTGCACAGGGGACCTTCGGGTCCCCTGTCTTTATGGCCGCCAACAGGGTACCGGCATGGTGCAAAGCTGATGATTGCGTCACTAAACCGTTACCCAATAAAAATTATTGCCTGAATTACCTGTTTAGTCGGTTGCGCGGGATGCCCGTAATCAGTAAGACTATGTCACATATTCAGGTTCTATACGCCTGATTGATCGGGTGATTTTTTGGGGCGCAGCAAGTCCATGGTCGTTAGTACAACATCTTCACCATTAACCGGGTTATCGCGACGTCTCGTGCAGGACGGAATCGTTGACGAGGAAGCCGTGATTGCGGCCGTCAAAGAGGCGCGCAAAATGGAAATGGGCCTGGTGCCCTACCTGGTAACTGAGACCAACGCAGACCCGCGCCGTATCGCGATAGCCGCATCGCATGAATTCGGCGTGCCACTGATGGATGTCGAGGTCCTCGAACTGGATCTTGATGCGGTCAAGGTCGTCGATCAGAAGTTGATCAGCAAACACCAGACGCTGCCACTTATGCTGCGCGGCAAACGCATGTTCCTCGGTGTATCGGATCCGACCAATCTTGCCGCAATTGATGAAATTAAATTCCAGACCGGTTGCCGTATCGATCCGGTGGTCGTCGAACAGGATAAACTCCAGGCACTTGTCACCAAGGCTCTCGAAGCTGTTGACACGTCAATGTCTAGCTTTGCTGAAGACGACTTCGATCTTGAGAGCCTGGAAATATCCGGTGGCGATGAAGAACCGGAAGATGATGCCGGCGCCGATGACGTCGAAGATGCGCCGGTCGTACGTTTTGTCAACAAAATTCTGCTGGATGCTATCAAACACGGTGCATCCGATATTCATTTCGAGCCGTATGAAAAGATGTTCCGCGTCCGAACACGTCTTGATGGCGTGCTGACTCAGATCGCTTCACCGCCGATCGCGCTGGCCAACAAGGTTTGTGCGCGTCTGAAAGTCATGTCGCGCATGGACATCGCTGAGCGCCGTATACCACAGGACGGGCGCATTAAGATGAAGTTGTCGAAGAACCGGGCAATTGATTTCCGGGTCAATACCTGTCCGACACTATTCGGCGAAAAAATTGTATTGCGTATTCTTGATCCGAGCAGTGCAAAACTCGGCATCGATGCTCTTGGCTATGAACCCGAGCAAAAAAAACTTTACATGGAAGCGCTGGCCAGACCACACGGCATGATCCTGGTAACCGGCCCGACCGGCAGCGGCAAGACCGTATCACTTTACACCGGACTAAACATCCTCAACACAGAAGACCGAAATATATCTACTGCCGAGGATCCGGCAGAAATCAACCTCCCCGGCATCAACCAGGTCAACGTCAATGCAAAGATTGGCCTGACGTTCGCATCGTCCCTGCGTGCATTTCTGCGTCAGGATCCGGATGTCATCATGGTGGGCGAAATTCGCGACCTGGAGACCGCTGAAATTGGCATTAAGGCCGCGCAGACCGGTCACCTTGTCTTGTCGACTCTGCATACAAATGATGCCCCGAGCACCCTGACCAGGCTCGTCGATATGGGCGTAAAAGGCTATGCCATCGCCAGTACGGTACAACTGATCATTGCCCAGCGCCTCGCACGCAAACTGTGCGAACACTGCAAGGAAATCCGCGACATCCCGAAAGAAGCCCTGTTACAGGAAGGTTTTAGCGCACAGGAGATCGATGCAGACCTGAAGATTTTTGGACCGGTCGGCTGCAAGCTATGTAATGAAGGTTACAAAGGTCGTGTCGGTGTATTCCAGGTAATGCCGATCTCAGAAACCATACAGCGAATCATAATGGAAGGCGGTAATGCAGTTCAGATTGCCGATCAGGCCCGACTCGAGGGAGTACCGGATTTGCACGAAACCGGATTAAAGAAAGTCAAGGCCGGGCTTACCGGTCTCGAAGAAATCAATCGGGTTACGATTGAATAGTTATTGTGTGTTTTTTCATTAATGTCTGGAAGCTAAAGATATGTCTCAATCTATAGCAATCGATCAGTCCCCCTTTAACTGGGAAGGCACTGACAGCGGCGGCAAACGCGTCAAGGGAAAAACAGTTGCTACCAGCGAAGCCGCCGTACGTGCAGAGCTACGCCGCAAGGGCATCGTCCCACTGCGGGTACGCAAAGAAACCGTACTATTTCAAAAGAGAGGCAAGGTAACAACTGCTGATATCGCCATTTTCAGCCGCCAGCTTGCCACAATGCTCAGTGCCGGCATTCCACTCGTACAGGCGTTTGAAATAGTTGGTGCCGGGCACGACAACCTGGCCATGCGCAAACTGATTTATTCAGTTAAACAGGATGTCGAGGGCGGCAATGCACTGGCCGAAGCACTGGCAAAACACCCACTGCATTTTGACGATCTGTTCGTTAATCTTGTCGAAGCTGGCGAACAGGCTGGTGCACTTGAAACATTGCTCGATAAGATTGCAACTTACAAAGAAAAAACCGAGGCCATTAAAAAGAAAATCAAGAAGGCACTAACCTACCCGGCAGCTGTTATCGTAGTCGCGTTAATCGTCACCACGATCCTGTTGATTTTTGTTATTCCTGAATTTGAGACTCTGTTTCAGGGTTTCGGCGCGGACTTGCCGGCCTTTACCCGCATAATCATTAACCTGTCCGAGTTCGTGCGTGACCGGGGCTGGCTGCTGGTGATTCTCTCCTGCGGAGCCGTCGCCGGGTATCTGGCCATATACAAACGTTCACGGCCATTACGCGAGTTACAGGACCGCGTCACGCTGAAACTGCCCATTATCGGCAACATCCTCGAAAAGGCTGCAATTGCACGCTACGCGCGCACACTGTCAACGATGTTCGCTGCCGGTGTGCCGCTCGTCGAAGCGCTGGAGTCGGTCGCCGGTGCAACCGGCAATATCGTCTTTGAAATTGCCACCATGGCCATCAGGGATGAAGTATCCACCGGCCAGCGACTGCAGCGGGCGATGGAAAACACCAAGTTATTTCCAAATATGGTCATCCAGATGATCGCCGTTGGCGAGGAATCAGGCTCGCTTGATGATATGTCGAGCAAGGTTGCCGATTTCTACGAGGAAGATGTGGATAACGCGGTCGACAATATGAGTAGCCTGCTTGAACCAATCATCATGTCGATTCTAGGTGTGCTGGTCGGCGGACTGGTTGTTGCGATGTATCTGCCCATTTTCAAGATGGGCGCGGTTATCTAGCCGGCTGTTGCGCACATCAATCAATTGTCTCGGCGAGACCAAGCCTATTTTCACAGAAATCTTCAATTCGAACCCGTTGGTATTCTGCACCGTTGCAGGACTGTTTGGCCTGCTGGTCGGCAGTTTTCTGAACGTCGTGATCTATCGCATACCGGCCATGATGGATCGTGAGGAACGGGACTGGCATCAGGCCTATAACGCGCGAAACGAGCAACCGGATACAACACCGGAAGCGGCTGCAGAGAAGCCTTTCAACCTGCTCCAACCGGGCTCATCATGCCCAAAGTGTGGCGCGCCGGTCAAAGCACATCAAAATATTCCGATCTTAAGCTACCTGTTTCTGCGCGGACGCTGCGCAAACTGTGGGGTCAAAATTGCGCTCCGTTACCCGGTCATCGAAGGGTTAACCGCGGCGGTATCGGTGCTTGTTGCCTGGCATTTCGGCTTCTCGGTGGCCTGCGGTGGAGCGCTGATCCTGTCCTGGACACTGATCGCGCTAACCTGCATCGATCTCGACCGTCTATGGTTACCCGACAGGATTACGCTGCCTTTGCTGTGGTTCGGACTCGGTTTCAGCCTGCTCACCGGAGCAGACGGCAGCGCCGTATTTGCGGATCCACGTTCATCAATCATCGGTGCCCTGGCAGGATATTTGTCCCTGTGGAGCCTTTATCATGGCTTCAAGCGGGTCACCGGCAAGCAAGGCATGGGCTACGGTGACTTCAAACTACTGGCTGCACTGGGCGCCTGGCTTGGCTGGCAGATGCTACTCATCATCGTCCTGTTGTCAGCCGTTGTCGGACTGGTAGCCGCGCTGGGCATGATCCTGTTTCGTGGCCATGACCGACAGACACCTATCCCGTTCGGCCCCTATCTCGCTGTAGCCGGGTTTATCGCCCTGCTGTGGGGACCGGAGCTTCTGACCGCGTGGCTCGGTAGCGGTATTCAGGCCAGTCCACTACAGTAGACCGGTCATGGAACCGGCTAACAACAAGCCACGCAGCAATGAGTTGCGCATCGGGCTGACTGGCGGCATCGCCAGCGGTAAGAGCACTGTCGCTACGATGTTTGCCGAACACGGCGTGCCGATAATCGACACCGACGTCATCGCCCGGCAGGTCGTTGCACCCGGTCAACCGGGGCTCGCTGCCGTGACTGACAGATTCGGCACGGAACTGTTGAAGCCGGACGGATATCTTGACCGACATCAGTTGCGTAACCTTGTTTTTGCTGATGAGGGCCAGCGTCATGCTCTTGAAGCCATCCTGCATCCACTGATACGGGCCCGGGTCATCGAACTGGCCAGCCTGGCCGGTGGCCCCTACCAGTTACTGGTTATACCTTTACTGGTCGAAACCGGCTTTGACAGCCTCGTCGACCGGGTGCTGGTCGTTGACTGCCCGAAAAGCCTGCAACGCACCCGCCTGCTGACACGTGACGCCGAAACACCGGAGCGCATCGAACTCATTCTTGCAGCGCAAATCGACCGGCACGAACGCCTTGCCGCCGCTGATGAGATCATCGATAACGCTGGAACGCCTGAGCAAACCCGAGCACGTGTCGCTGCATTGCATGCACAGTATGTGCGATTGGCATAAACGGGATCATCTCACCGCTCAGAACGCTATCCACCGGTTTATTTGCGGCAACGCTCGCAGTAGCGCAAAATAACCCCCGAATGATGTCCCGAATCAACATCTGACCCAAGACTCGGAGACCTGATGGCTCAACCTGCTGAACGCCTGCCAGAATCGATGTCAACCACCACAATGGTATGCTACGAGCACCCGTTGAGCGAACGAATGCGAACCTACCTGCGGGTCGAGGCGCTTTATAAGGAACTGAGATTCAACCTTGAGCGTGAATCACAATGGGCCAGCCGCCGGGCCGTCACTAACCTGCTCGACATCGCCGCAATCACGGGTCGCGGTGACATGCGCAGCGATATGCTCAAGGAAGTCGAACGGCAGAGTAATGTTTTCAGCCAGTACCGGGGTACGCCGGACGTCAACGAACAACGCGTCAGTGCAATCCTGAACAACCTGTGCAACCTGCGTAAGGGCCTGGTCAGCATGGGGCCACAGTACCTGCAAGAGTTGCGGGAAAATGAGTTTTTAAATGCCATCAAACATCGCAGCACGATTCCTGGCGGTACCTGCGAATTTGATCTGCCGGCGTTTAGCCACTGGCTCAGGCAGCCGTACACACGGCGTCGAGCGGACCTCTGTAACTGGGTTCGTAACCTGTTACCGCTGTGCGACAGCGTTGCAGAGTTGTTGTGGCTGTTCAGAAGCAGTTGTGATGCTCAACAGCAGGTAGCCGTTAACGGCGTGTTTCACCATGCACTCGAGCGCAGTGCAATGTCCGGCCTGGTGCGGATCACGCTACCGACCGGCACGGATTGTTTCCCTGAAATCAGTGGCGGACGCCATCGCTTCAGTATTCGCTTCAAGAACTGGCCTGATTCCGCAACGCAATCCAAACAAATGATCTCGGACGTCACTTTCAACCTGATGATCTGTTGAACCAGATAACCTGAAAACTTCGGGGGCGGACAGGCTGTCGATACCTATCTGATAGCCGTGATATCCGGCCTTAATTTATACAGTGCATCTACAATCGGCAGGTCAGCCGGCAACAACCCGACTTCCATCAGGGCCCTAACCGGTTCCCACCGCAACGCCTGACCCTCAACGCCGGTCGGTCGGCCGGAATAGTTTTCGACAACAAACACGTGCAACCTGACCAGGCGTTCAGGGTATTCGTGGATATAGGTCAAAAGTTCACGGGCGGTATGGACCGTAATTCCGAGTTCTTCGTCCAGTTCCCGCACCAGCCCCTCGTACGATGATTCCGCAGCATTGATCTTGCCGCCGGGGAACTCCCACCAGCCAACCTGGTGCCGGCCGGCCGGCCGCTCCGCGATCAGGACCTGGCTAAAGTCATCGATCAGAATACCTGCAGCTACATTAATTAATGGCTTGTTCAATGTAGATTAGAAGTTATCTTTCGCTCTCAACTCAGTTTACCGTGACAGTGCTTGTATTTTTTTCCTGACCCACAGGGGCATGTCTCATTACGGCCAATCTTGCGCCCCTCGCGAACAACCTGTTGCACCTGGGCCGCCTCTGCACCAGGCACAGCCTCTCCGTCACCCGACCCGTCCATTGCGGAAGGTGCTTCGGCGTGCCTGAATTCCATCTTCCGGCGCTGTTCTTCTGCGCGCCGTCCTTCCATCACCTCGACATCCTCCTCACTGCGCAATTGTGCACGGATCAGGATACCTGTGACATCTTTCTTAACATGATCAAGCGTGTCACCAAACATCTCGAAGGCCTCACGCTTGTATTCCTTCTTCGGATCCTTTTGTGCATAACCACGCAGATGAATGCCCTGACGCAGATAGTCGAGCGAAGCCAGGTGCTGTTTCCATTGCGCATCAAGCCGGCCCAACATCACAAGCTTTTCAAAATGGCGCATAGTTTCCGGCCCGATTTCGCCTACCTTGAACTTATAATCAGCGTCAATCTTGTCAAGAATCAATGCCCGCAGTTTGTCCTCATCAATACCATCATTCTGTTCGACCATGGTCGCAAAATCGAAGATTGCACCGAAGTCATTTTTTAACGCCTGCTCAAGTCCGCCGAGATCCCAGTCGTCAACCGCCGAGCCAGCCAGCACATACTCCGCGATCACATCACTTATGACTTCTTCACGTATCCCTGCTATTACATCGCTGAGATCCTCATCCTCCATCAACTCATTTCGTTGCTGATAAATAACGGATCTCTGATCGTTGGCAACATCATCATATTCAAGCAGGGATTTGCGGGAATCAAAGTGGTGCGCCTCGACCTTCCGCTGCGCCCGCTCGATCTGACGGGTTAGCAATTTGCTTTCAATCGCCTCCCCGTCCTTCATGCCGACGCGAGTCAGCATATTCTTGGTGCGATCGGGATCACCAAATATTCGCATCAGATTGTCTTCCATAGACAAATAGAAACGACTCGATCCTGCATCTCCCTGACGACCCGAGCGACCCCGTAACTGGTTATCGATACGACGTGACTCATGTCGTTCCGTGCCAACAATATGCAACCCACCGGCATCAAGTACGGCCATGTGTCGTTCTTTCCAGGCAGCCTCGATACCGCTAACGGTATCCGCATCAGCATCATCGCCAAGCGCCTTGATCTCGGCTTCCAGATTGCCACCAAGGACGATATCGGTACCACGACCCGCCATGTTCGTCGCGATTGTTACGGCCCCGGGCAGTCCGGCATTTTCGACGATAAGCGCCTCGCGCTCATGCTGCTTGGCGTTCAAAACCTCATGTTTGATGCTGTCTTTCTTCAACAGGCCGGACAGGTATTCTGATGTTTCGATTGATGTCGTGCCGACCAGCACCGGCTGCCCCCTCTCCTGACAATCCTCGATATCCTCGATGATTGCATTGAACTTGTCCTGCTGAGTCAGGAACACGAGGTCGTGCTGATCATCACGAACCATCTCCCGATGGGTGGGAACAACCACAACCTCAAGACCATAAATTTGCTGAAATTCAAAGGCCTCTGTGTCTGCTGTCCCGGTCATACCCGACAGCGACTGGTACATCCGGAAATAATTCTGGAAGGTTATCGATGCAACGGTTTGATTCTCTTCATTGACGACGACGCCTTCTTTCGCCTCCACAGCCTGGTGCAGCCCATCTCCCCAGCGCCTGCCCGGCATGGTTCTGCCGGTAAATTCATCAACAATAACAATCTCACCGTTCTGGACAACGTACTCGACATCAACCTTATACAGGGCATGTGCGCGTAAACCACCCGTAATGTGATGTATCAGTCGAATATTAGCCGCATCGTACAGACTCTCGTCTCTGCCGATCAGACCCGCCTTGGCCAACAGTTTCTCAACTGTTTCGTGTCCCCGTTCGGTAAGAAATGCCTGCTTGGTTTTCTCTTCGATGGTGTAATCACCCGGATGCTCCTCATCCTCCTCTAATTCGAGTTTGGGAATCAGATTATTTATTTTGATATACAGATCGGAGCTTTCATCTGATGCACCAGAGATAATCAAGGGTGTTCTGGCCTCATCGATCAGGATTGAGTCAACCTCATCCACAATGGCAAACCCGAGTCCGCGTTGCATTTGATCTTGTTTTTGTTGCGCCAGGTTGTCACGCAGGTAATCAAAGCCAAACTCGTTATTCGTGCCATATGTGATATCGGCCTGATAGGCTTCGTATTTGTCCTCTCTGCTCTGGCCGGTATGAATGATACCAACCGACAAGCCGAGAAACTCGTAGACGGGCCGCATCCAGTTTGCATCTCGCCGGGCGAGGTAATCATTGACGGTAACAATATGTACCGGAATACCAGCGAGGGCGTTAACATAGGCTGGCAATGTCGCAACAAGCGTCTTGCCTTCACCGGTACGCATTTCGGCGATGTTGCCTTCGTATAGCACCATGCCGCCTATCAATTGCACATCGAAGTGCCGTAACCTGAGCGTACGCTTGGACGCTTCGCGCACGACGGAAAATGCTTCGGGCAGCAGGCTTTCCAGTTCGGCGCCATCGGCCAGCCGTTGCTTGAATTGCTGAGACTTGGAACGCAACTCATCATCGGACAGCGACTCCAGTTCTGCCTCCATGGCAGAGATTTGCATGACAAGCTTTTGATACTGCCGCAGTAATCGCTGATTACGACTACCAAACACTTTCATTAAAAAATTAGCCAAACCAGTTCCTTTAATTAGCTACCAGCGGTTGCGGTAAAGCCGCTTACCGATTCAAATATATTAAATTATGCGCCCGAGAGGCAGCTATTGTAATGGGTTCGGAGGGGTGCGGGAAATGCCGAAGGAACGAGGAACACCTGCGGCGGAAGTTGTCAGGTTGTCTGGCGAATATATTTCACGGGGTTAACCGGTCGCCCACGATGCCAAACCTCAAAATGCAGATTCGGACCCGTCGCCCGACCCGTCGAGCCCATCAAGGCAATCTTCTGCCCCGGCTGGATTTGATCCCCCAGTGCTACGAGATTCCGCTCATTATGGGCGTAGCGCGTGACATAACCGTTGCCATGGTTGATTTCTACCATGTTGCCGTAACCTGAACGTGAGCCGGAATAGGTCACCACACCGCCGGCAACAGCCACAACGTCGCTGCCGCTCTTGCCCGCAAAATCGATACCTCGATGATTAGCCGACTTGCCGTTGAAAGGATCGGTGCGCTTGCCAAAGTAGCTCGAAATATAGCCCGATTTAACCGGTCGTCCTTGCGGATAAACACGTTCATGAAGTTTACGATTCAGCATCAGTCGTTCGAGCACCAATAACTGCTGTTCCTGGTCATAAAGCAAACGATCCATCGAGTCGATCGCAACAAAAAAGTCACTGACCTGCCCCGTCTCTGGTCCGGCAGCAGGTTCTAACGGCCCACCGAGGGCCGGTTCGCTGACAAAATCGAATTCACCATCATCAAGATTAGCCATATCGGTCAACCGATGACCAAGAGCATCGAGACGAATTGCACTCGCATTCAACGCACCCATCCGCACCGCCAGTGCATCCAGTTGCTGCTGGGCATGATGCCTCAGTTCGGTGAGTTCAGCCTGCTGCGCACCAAGACCCACGCGTATTTCATCGAGATCGGCTACCGACTGTGCGGACGCCATTGAACGGGCAAACAGAGCCCCACCACTAGCAATCAGGAGAGTGAGTAAAAATATCACGCTGCCCACAAGAACCGGCATTGAAATGTGAATATGGCGAGCAGCGGCCCTGCTCTCCGTCAGCATAATCAGTTTCATCAGACCCGTCCCAACCTCTGTACCATCAGCGTATGGCCCAATCTCCGCCTAGCAGGCCTTTTGACGGTTGATTTCATTAGCTTTATCAGAACCAACAACCCAAAGGAAGCTGGTTCGAAATACTCCAATTTGCAACCCCGCTATCATTGGCAAAACCGTTAGACCGGTAGTTTTGCGCCCCCATCTTTCGACGAGTATGCCTTTGCGCGCTAGACTATGCCGAATGCCACAAGCCAAGACAAGGAATGCACCCCATATCCACCTATTTAACTTAATGTAATATGTCAAATAATAAACCTAAGTCATTGTCTGAATTACTCAGCTCTCCAAAATCTCAAATAGGGCAGCTGGCTGCCCGGGCACGCGCAAAAGTTGCTTTAACCGACCATATCCGCAAAGGGCTGGCACCTGATCTCGCCGCCGAGTTGATCAATTGCACGCTGCAAGACGATGGTACGCTGGTCATCCGGGCCTCGAGTCCGGAGTGGGCAACCCGGCTAAGATTTGACAGCGAACGGTTGCTGGAGCTCGGACGCCAGCGCCACCCGGGAGCAACCCAGGTCAAGGTAAAGGTGGCACACCCGGGATACTAGTCAGATCCATCGTCTCATGCGGCAGCTGACCGGTAATAACTGGTACATCCTGCAGGCGCGCATTGGCAAAACCCTGCACATCGGAAAAAATTTAAGAATCAAGCGACAACTGGCGTGGAGTAGGAAACCGGCGCCTTGCTGGTGTCATCAAATGTAACCATTTCCCAGGCACTTTCGTCATCCAGCAAAGCCCGCACCAGCTGGTTATTCAAACCATGGCCAGACTTATAGCCACTGAATTCGCCCAGCAAGCTGTGACCCAGCAGATACAGGTCACCAATCGCATCAAGAATCTTGTGACGCACGAACTCATCTTCGTAACGTAAGCCATCTGCATTCAGAACCCGATAGTCGTCGAGGACAATCGCATTTTCCATCGTACCGCCAAGCGTCAGGTTACTGGCTCGCAGTGCTTCAATATCACGAAGAAAGCCAAACGTACGCGCACGACTGACCTGTTTGACGAAAGATGTGGTCGAAAAATCGATACTCGCGGTTTGTGCATGCCGCTTGAAGATCGGGTGATCGAAATCAATGCTCAGGTTGACCTTATACCCATCATGGGGTTTGAACTCAGCCCACTTTTCGGCATCCTCAACGCGCACCGTTTTCCTGATTCGGATGAAACGCTTCAATGCGCTCTGTTCGGCGATACCCGCCGATTGCAACAGGAATACAAAGGGCGCAGAACTGCCATCCATAATCGGCACTTCCGGGGCACTCAGATCAATAAATGCATTGTCGATACCGAGTCCGGCCAGTGCCGCCATCAGGTGTTCAACCGTTGCCACCACGGCCTGTCCCTGCACCAGCGTCGTGCCCAGCATCGTGTCGCCCACTGACTTTGCATCAGCCTTGATGTCGGTGGGTGGCTCAAAATCAAGACGCCGAAAAACAATACCGGAATTCTCGGCTGCCGGTCGAATGGTCATATAAACCTTCCGACCTGAATGCAGCCCGATTCCGGTCGCCCGGATTGAATTTTTCAATGTTCGCTGTCTGAGCATAGGCCTGACTTGATTACACAGCAATTTAACGGACAGAAGCTTGCTTTCCGCGCACAAAAAACTGTGAACATCACTCCCTGTTTACTTGCAAACCATTGAATATAAGGTGAAAAATTAGGTTGCGCACAATTTACCAACCCGTAACGCGGACTACGCTACCACATGAAGGAAGAAATACACAGCCTAATAAATCAATTTAACTATTGCGCACTACCCCCTTTTGTCATAAAAACCAGTGTTTTGGGCTCAGTCGGCCTGACGACGCAGGAATGCCGGAATATCGAGTAAATCGAATTTCGGCTGTTCGGGAACCGTGGGCATCGCTGCTGCCTTCTGACGCACTGTAGTCGGCCGCTCCAATTCCCCGTAATTCGGCGCCGCCACTTCGTTTTGCGGAACATGGGTGTCAACAATGTGGATTGACGGTGTCGCCTGCTTGGCAACCGGCTGGCCCAGACCCGTGGCAACGACTGTGACCCGGATATTATTGCTCATGTCAGGGTCAATAACAGTGCCGACCACAACAGTCGCATCGTCCGAGGCATATTCCTTTATGGTGTCGCCCACCGCCTGGAATTCACCAATTGCCAGATCCTTGCCGGCGGTAACATTAACGAGAATACCGCAAGCTCCTTGCAAATTGATATCCTCAAGCAACGGACTCGAAATTGCTGCCTCAGCTGCCTCACGGGCGCGATCTTCACCTGCAGCACTGCCCGAACCCATCATTGCCATACCCATCTCACCCATAACCGTTCGCACGTCAGCAAAGTCAACATTAATCAGGCCAGGCCGCGTGATCAGTTCGGCGATACCCTGCACAGCACCCTGCAGGACTTCATTTGCCGCTTTAAATGCATCGAGCAGGGTTGTTTCCGGCCCGAGCACCGACAGCAATTTCTCATTCGGAATCGTAATCAGTGAATCGACATATTTGCCAAGATCATGAATGCCCTGCTCTGCCACCGATGAACGCTTACCACCTTCCATGATGAACGGCTTGGTCACAACCGCCACGGTCAGAATCCCGAGCTCACGTGCAACCTGTGCGACAACTGGTGCCGCGCCGGTACCGGTGCCGCCGCCCAGCCCGGCTGTAATGAACAGCATATCGGTACCTTCGACAACCTCCTGGATGCGGTCGCGATCTTCCATTGCTGCCTGTCGACCAATCTCAGGATCGGCACCGGCACCCAGGCCCTTGGTAATATTGCAACCTATTTGTAAGGGTATCCTTACATTCGTACCCTGCAGCGCCTGAGCATCCGTATTGGCGCAAATAAAATCTACGCCTTCTATGCCACAACCAACCATGTGTTTGACCGCATTACCGCCGCCACCACCGACTCCCAGTACCTTGATTACAGCGTTCTGACTGTATCCATCCATTAGTTCAAACATCGACATATCTCCTTACAACAACAACTAAAAATTACCTTGAAACCAGGATTTCATTCGTTCCCAAACTTCCCGAAATCCACCGCTGAGCTGGCCATCACCCAGATAATGCGATTCAGCCCGATTGCGCGCATATAACAACAGGCCTACGCCAGTTGCATGAATCGGATTACGCACAACATCACTGAGGCCATACACATGCTGTGGCAGGCCAAGACGTACCGGCATGTGGAAAACTTCCTCGGCCAGTTCGATCGCACCTTCCATTTTCGAACTGCCGCCGGTTAACACGACTCCTGCTGCTACCATGTCTTCGAACCCGCTGCGCCGCAGTTCGTCGCGAATCAAACTGAACAGTTCTTCGTAACGTGGCTCAATGACCTCGGCCAGTGTCTGGCGCGCCAGCTTGCGCGGCGGGCGATCGCCTACACTCGGCACTTCAATCGTCTCATCCCGGTTGGCAAGCTGGGACAAACAGCACGCATACTTGACCTTAATTTCCTCGGCATACTGGGTCGGAGTACGCATTGAGATCGCTATATCATTGGTAACCTGATCACCGGCAATCGGAATTACTGCCGTGTGCTTAATTGCACCACCGTTAAATACCGCGATATCGGTCGTCCCGCCGCCGATATCAACCAGACAAACACCGAGCTCCATCTCATCATCGGTTAATACCGCATAACTCGAAGCCAGCTGTTCAAGCACCACATCACCAACCGCGAGACCGCAACGCTGAACACATTTGACAATATTTTGTGCGGCACTGGCGGCACCGGTAACCATGTGCACACGTGCCTCAAGTCGCACCCCTGACATGCCGATTGGCTCACGAATACCTTCCTGGCCATCGATAGTGAATTCCTGCGGCAGGACATGCAGGATGCGCTGATCGGCCGGAATTGCAACTGCGCGAGCCGCATCGATGACACGTTCCACATCGGACCGTACAACCTCTCCGTCATGAATCGCCACGATACCGTGAGAGTTCAGACTGCGCACATGACTGCCTGCGATGCCGGTAAATACCGAGTTGATTTCGCAACCGGCCATGAGTTCAGCCTCTTCAATTGCGCGCTGGATAGAATTAACCGTTGACTCGATATTGATGACAACACCTTTCTTGAGTCCGCGTGAGGGATGAATACCGAAGCCGATAACTTCCAGTTCCCCCTCTTCATTAACCTCACCAACAATTGCGACAACTTTCGAAGTGCCAATATCCAACCCGACAATCAGACCCTTATCCACCTTCTTAGACATGCGGCTTCACTCCATCCCTGGACTTCGCATTCATTGGCGTACGGTTTTTCCAACCAATAGCAAAGCCATTTGTATATCGCATATCGATGTAATCCACGTCTTCCGCCTGTGCAGTGACTACCTTGTCCAGTGCTTCAAAGAAACGATCCAGCCGGGTTTCTAACAATCGGGCGCCAAGTCGCACCCGAATTCCGCTGGTCAATTGCATTTCCCATGCGCCGCGCTCATCAAGTTGCAATGACACAGCAGCCAGACCACGGCGTTCGAGCCGTGCTTCAACCCGGAAAAACATTTTGGCCACGCGATGTTCCGTGCCCATCGGCCCATTGAGTAAAGGCAGTTCAGCCGGAACATGAGAAATATTTTCAATAAACAATTCGCCATCAATATTAAGCAACCCGGCATCACCCCAACGCGCGGCCGGACTCTGCTCTATGATGCTTACCTCTAAGGTGCCCGGCCAGCGGCGCCGCACCATGGCGTTGGCAACCCATGGCAATTCCTGCAACTGGCGGCGCATGGCGTGCAGATCGGCGCTCAAAAACCCGGTCTGTATATATCGTTCCAGCGCATCCTCTGCCTGAATTGCAGTCACACGTTCGAACGCACCGTTAATGACAACCGCCTGAATTGGCCGGTTCATCATCCACAGAGTTGCAACGTAGACAGTCAACGAGACCACCAAAACCGCACACAGGGTAATCAATCGCACCCACTGCACTCGTTGCAAATTATCCTTTAGCGCAGCACTCAGGGTCTGCAGCACATTCGGCTGCTGCTTTTTGGCCTTGCGCTTACGATTAACCGCCATCCATCGCCTCCAGTGATTCTTCTTTGCTCAAGGACCCGACCACACTCGTCTCGAGAATTCGCCAGACCAGCTCTGCAAAATCAATCCCGGCCGCCTTTGCCGCCATTGGAACAAGGCTGTGGGCTGTCATCCCAGGCACCGTATTAACTTCAAGCAATAACGGCTCGCCTGTTTCGCCAAGCATAAAGTCCACCCGACCCCAGCCACTCGCACCGACCGCAGAGAATGCCCGTAATGCCATCTCCTGCCATTCACGCTCGCATTCGGGACTCACCTTGCACGGACAGACATAATGAGTCTGGTCACTAAAATACTTTGCCTCGTAGTCATAGAATGTATTTGCCGCATCGATACGCACCAATGGCAGTGCCTCACCTTGCAGTACACCGACGGTGTATTCGCTTCCGCTAACCCAACTCTCGGCAAGCACTTCACAATCATACTGAGCTGCTGTGGTATACGCCGTTGCCAGTTCATCTGCCCGGGTAACACGTACCAGACCGATACTGGAACCTTCTGCAACAGGCTTGATCATCAGCGGCAGTCCAAGCGCATCGATGGTCGCGGAAAAATCCTGTGAACCCGTGACCAGCCGGTATTCAGGTGTACCCAACCCGGCACCGGCAATCAATTGTTTGGTACGCAGCTTATCCATGCTGATCGCAGATCCCTTGATGCCACTGCCCGTATAAGGAATGTCCAGCAATTCGAGCAACCCCTGAACGCTCCCGTCTTCACCACCCCGACCATGCAGCGCAATCCAGGCCCGGTCGAATGTCCCGGACTGCAGCGTGGCAACAAGATCATCAGCGGCATCGATACGATGCGCATCAATCCCACGTGTACGCAATGCCTTATGTACGGCAGCACCAGACAGCAATGAAATCTCACGTTCGGCCGAGCATCCGCCCAACAACACCGCCACCTTGCCAAACCGATGCGGATCGTCGACCACGACTCTCTTTTCACTCGCGCTCATGCGGGCTCTCCGACGATATGCACTTCGAGCTTAAGCCTTACCCCGTGCCGCTCTTCAACGGTATCGCGCACATGGTCTATCAACGCTTCGACATCAGCCGCGCTCGCACCACCCGTATTGACAATAAAGTTTGCATGTTTCTGCGAGACTTCTGCGCCACCGATCCGGTGGCCTTTCAGCCCGGTGGTTTCGATCAGTTGTGCAGCAAACTCGCCGGGTGGATTACGAAATACCGACCCACAACTCGGCACACCAAGCGGTTGCTTTTCCTGTCTTTCACGCATCAGGGACCTGACTGCGGCAACGTTGTCACCGACCTGTTCAACAAATTCAAATCGCGCGGTCAGAAACCACTCATCGGCCGGACCGTCAACCTGTCGATAGCCAATGCTGAACTCGGATTTCTGTCGGGTCTGTATCGTACCGTTACGATCGATGGTATCGACATCGATAATGCTGTCCCACGTTTCACCGTTGAATGCTCCGGCATTCATGGCCAGTGCGCCGCCGACCGTACCCGGAATGCCGGCAAAAAATGCCGATGGGCCGAGTTGCCAGCGGATACAGCGGCGCGCCAGTGTCGTACAGGGCATGCCTGCGCCGGCTTCGATAACATGATCGGATACCCGCGTCACATCACCCAGTGCCCTGGTTGCCGTAATGACTGCCCCGCGTATTCCACCGTCACGAACCAGCAGATTGCTGCCAAGCCCGGTCCAGTGCACCGGCATGCCACGATCTAATTCACCGAGAAAAGACTGCAGTTCAGCAATCGATTGCGGTTGAAAATAGATATCGGCCGGCCCGCCAAGACGCCACGTTGTGTGGTGCGACATCGGTTCATTCTTCAGGGTCGCATTCACCTGGCGTCCCTCCGCTTTCCTGCTTGTGCTATCGCTGCAGGCAATGCTGCAGCTACGGTACCGATATCCCCGGCCCCGAGTGTCAGCACAATATCGCCATCCGTCAGCGTAGCCGCCAGCAATTCCGGAAGTTGCACAGGGTCCGCTACAAATACCGGTTCAACCTGCCCGCGCATGCGAATTGCACGACAGATAGCGCGGCCATCGGCACCCGGAATCGGCTCTTCACCAGCCGGGTAAACTTCAGTGACAAACAACGACTCAGCCACCGACAGGACCGCAGCAAAATCATCGAGCAGATCCCTGGTACGTGAATATCGATGGGGTTGAAAAATGACCACAAGCCTGCGATCCGGCCAACCGCCCTGAACAGCGGCAAGTGTTGCGGCAATCTCAGTCGGGTGATGAGCATAATCGTCGATAAACAGAATCTGACCAAGCGGAGTATTTTCATCGGTGATGATCTGCATGCGCCGGTCAATACCCTGAAATTCCGCCAGCGAGCGGCACACCGCATCATCATCAAGTTCCAGTTCAAATCCGACCGCAATAGCTGCCAGTGCATTGAGTACGTTGTGGCGCCCCGGAAGATTGAGCTTGACTTCGATCGGCGCAGCAGCATTGGGACGCAACACCGAAAAATGAGATACAACACCGTCACTTTTTATGTCTACCGCACGAACATCGGCATCTTCATGCAAACCGTAACTCAATACTGCACGATTAACCTGCGGCAATACGGCCTGCACACCATCGTCATCAAGACACATGATCGATACACCGTAAAACGGCAAATTATGCATAAACTCAAGAAAGCTATTACGCAACTCTTCAATATCATCGTTGTACGTCGACATGTGATCTGCGTCGATATTGGTCACGACGACCATCATCGGCTTCAAATGAATAAAGGACGCATCGCTTTCATCGGCCTCCGCAACAATATAGTCTCCGGCACCGAGCCTGCTGTTGGTATCGGCACTTTTCAGCCAGCCACCGATTAAAAAGGTTGGATCCTCACCGGCCTCAGCCAGCATGCTGGCAATCAGACTGGTCGTTGTCGTCTTGCCATGAGTGCCGGACACGGCAATAGCAAAACGAAACCGCATCAACTCGGCGAGCATCTCGGCACGCCGGATGATCGGCAGACGTTGTTCGCGGGCGGCAATAATCTCATCATTTTCCGGATCTATCGCACTCGAAACGACGATCAGATCAGCGTCTTCAATATTACTGCTGCGGTGGCCGATCGAAATATCAGCGCCCAGCCCCGCCAGTCGGTTGGTAACTTTCGATTCTTTCAGATCGGATCCCTGTACCTGGTAACCGAGATTGATCAGCACCTCAGCAATACCGGCCATACCAACCCCACCGATACCGACAAGATGAATCCGGTTGATCTTGCGCATGCGCTTGTTCATGACGCCTGCACCATTGATAAACACAGATCGACAACATCTCTCGTCGCATCGGGTCGAGCCAGCTTGCGTGCACTTGCAGCCCGGTCGATGACCAAGGCCCGATTTTCACAACAGCGGCGCAATTCGCCAGCCAGTAATTCAGCCGTTAGCTCGGACTGCGGTATGAGCACAGCCGCACCGGCAGCAACCAGGTAACCGGCATTCTTGGTCTGATGATCATCCACAGCGCTCGGATATGGCACGAGGATCGCACCGAGTCCGGCTGCGGTCAGTTCAGAAATCGTTAACGCACCGGCACGGCAAATGACCAGGTCCGCCCAAGCGTAACACTCGGCAACGTCATCGATGAAAGCCTCGACACGAACATCCAGACCGGCGGACTTGTAGGTGTCACGGGTCTGTGCAAAATCATTACGCCCGGACTGGTGCCAGACCTCACACTGCTGATCGTCACCGAGCAGACTGACGGCCACAGGCACCCGTTCATTCAATACGCGTGCTCCCTGGCTGCCGCCAAGAACCAGTACGCGAACCGGGCCCTCGCGCCCGGCAAGCCGCACGGAAGGTTCCGCTAACGCGGTAATAGCTTCACGCACCGGATTGCCAACAAGTCGCGCCCCGATGCCACTAGAAAAGCTGCCCGGAAAAGCTTCAAGCACCTCCCGGGCAAATCCAGCCAACAGGCGGTTGGTCAAACCAGCAACAGAATTCTGTTCATGGATAATCACCGGCTTGCCCAGCATCCAGGCAGCCAACCCCCCCGGACCGGAGGCAAACCCGCCCATGCCGAGCACCAGCTTCGGTCGATGTCTGATCACGACACGTAATGCATCATATATGGCTAACAGTAATTTCAGAGGCGCCACACACCAGGACCAAATCCCTTTACCGCGCAGGCCCGACACCCGGGTCGCTTCAAGCGGGAACCCCTCACGCGGTACAAGTTCATTTTCTATGCCGCGCCGGGAACCCAGCCAGACAATCTGCTGGTCACAACCCTTGAGAGCCCGGGCGACAGCAAGCGCCGGGAATACATGCCCGCCGGTTCCGCCGGCCATGATTAAGATTGGTGCCGTCATCGCTTGCGCACCCTGCGCCTGCCCTTTCCTTTCCCCTTAACCACGCCTTGACTGGCAATCTGTCGATTTTCCATTTCAATGCGCAACAGTAATCCGAGTGCCAGCAGGGTAATCAACATGCTGCTTCTGCCATAACTGATCAGCGGCAAAGTCAGTCCTTTGGTGGGCAGAATACCCATGTTGACGCCGATGTTGATAAAGACCTGTACGCCAAGCCAGATCGCCACTCCGAACGACAGGTTCGCCTGGTACAGGCGCCCTAACGCAGCTGAATTTGCAGCAATCCTGAGTACCCGCCATACCAGTGCAACAAACACAGTTATCAAGAGTACGCTGCCGATAAGTCCAAATTCCTCAGCAATAACAGCAAACACAAAATCCGTGTGCGCCTCCGGCAAGTAGAAAAGTTTCTGCACGCTGCCACCGAGGCCAACACCGAACCACTGCCCGGAACCAATAGCAATGAGAGACTGCACCAGTTGGAAACCGGTACCGAATGGATCTGACCATGGATCAAGAAAACCTGTCAGCCTCTTTAAACGATACGGTGACATAAATGCAATCATGACCAACAGGGAACCGATACTCAGGCTACTGACCAGAAAATCACGCAAACGTGCGCCGGCGATAAACAGCACAGCCAGTGAAACCGTCAGCATGACAACCGACGCACCGAAGTCAGGCTCGAGCAATAACAATAAACAGGTCAATCCAACCAGCGACATTGGTTTGGCAAAACCGATAAACCGCTCTTGCAGTTCGGCCCGGTGTCGAACGGCATAACCCGACAAATACATGAGCATTAACAACCGGGCAGGCTCTGAAACCTGCATAATGCTGATACCGCCGATACTCAACCAGCGCGTGCTGCCATTGACGGTGTTGCCAAGACCGGGAATCAGGACGGCAATCAGCATGCCGAGTGCCAGGCAGACAAGTAACAAGGCATAACGTTCCCAGACCGATGTTGGCACCCACAGCATGAATGCTGCACCACACAGGCCGATTACAACGGCCAGTAGCTGCCGCTCAAAGTAGAACAACGGGTTTCCGGTATTACGATCGGCCAGGGAAATTGACGCAGACGTCAACATGACCAACCCGACGCACAGCAGCGTTGCGACGATCAGAACAAACACCCAGTCGATATGCTGGTCGAGATCAAAAACTGTCCGCCCAGCATGTGCTTTGCGCATTGTTGTGGCAACAGTCATTGCACGAGTTCCCTGACCGCCGCCGCAAAGGTATCGCCCCGCTCAGCAAAATTGCGGTACATATCCAGACTGCTGCAGGCCGGTGCCAGTAACACCGTAGCGCCGGGCACCACGATTTGCAGCGCCCTGTCGACCGCTTCACGCATATCTGTAACAACCTGCAAGTCACATGATCCTGCCAGTTCCCTGGCCATGCGTCGGGCATCCTGACCGAACAGGACGGCAGTACACGATCGTCCTTTGAGTGCTTTGGCCAGTGCTGCAAATGTCGCACCTTTTGCGTCACCACCGGCAATCAAAACCACCGGGTCTTTGATACTGGCCAAACTGGTTAATGCCGCAGCAACATTAGTCGCCTTCGAGTCGTTAATCCACATGACACCGGCCGCTGTCGACACAACCTGCATCCGGTGCGGCAATCCACTAAACCGCTTAAGCGACTGTGCCATACCATTGAGATTTGCCCCGAGTGCCGCACCGAGTGCCAGTGCCGCCAGCAAATTGGACAGGTTATGCTGGCCAATCAGCTGCAATTCATCGACAGAAATCAGTATATCTTCACCGCAAGTAATGCACTCACCGTGAGTTGTCCGGCGAATACCGAGTTGCCCGGCCACCGGTTGATCCAGCCCGAAAGTCGTCACTGGCGTGCCCTGCATCACCAACCCGGCCAGATCCGGTTCATCGCGATTGACGACAGCATGCTGGCAATGACTGTAGATGCGCGCCTTTGCCGTGCGATAGGTCGCCATATCGCCATGCAGATCAAGATGATCAGGCGACAGGTTTAGTATGACTGCAGCAGCAACCGGTAGGGCACGACTGCGCTCAAGCTGAAAACTCGACAATTCCAGCACAAAGACATCTGCATCATGATCGAGCAGATCGAGTGCCGGGGTGCCGAGATTGCCACCCACCGCCGCCGATAGTCCGACTGCCGACAGCGCCTCGCCAAGCATCGATGTCACGGTACTCTTGCCGTTCGAGCCTGTGATTGCAATGATCGGCGCAGCACATTCAGCGACAAACAAATCAATGTCGCTGACGATATCCAGTCCGCGCCCACGCGCATCGCCAAGCAACGATGCGTCCAGATCGAAACCCGGCGAAACAACGATCCGCTTAATCGTTGGGCGCACTATGGGACATTGCTCACCAACCTGGATGCGTGCGTCAGGCATTACATCCAGAATCGCATCCATACCAGGTGGTTGCGGACGCGTATCGATAAATTCGGCAACAATCCCTCGACCGGCAAAATATCTGGCACAAGATGCTCCCGTTAGTCCCATACCCATGACCAGCACGCTGGGTTCGACGCTCGTGCCGCGCGTGGGTAAATCAATTTTCATAGCCGACATCGTCATCACCGCAGCTTCAGGCTCGACAGCCCCACAAGAACAAGAATGACCGTGATGATCCAGAAACGGACAATCACCTTGGGCTCTGCCCAGCCTTTCAGTTCATAGTGATGATGCAGAGGGGCCATCCGAAAGATACGCCGGCCAGTCAACTTGAAAGATGCAACCTGGATGATGACTGACAGCGTCTCGATGACGAACAACCCGCCCATAATCACCAGCACCAGTTCCTGACGCACAATGACTGCTACGGTCCCCAGCGCCGCGCCGAGTGCCAGCGCACCGATGTCACCCATAAATACCTGTGCGGGATAAGTGTTAAACCACAGAAAACCGAGTCCGGCACCCGCCAGTGACATGCAAAATACCAGCATTTCACCCGCACCATTGATATACGGAATATCAAGGTAGTCGGAAAAAATTACATTGCCGGCGGCATAGCCAAAAATACCGAGTGCGCCACCGACGAGTACGGTCGGCATGATGGCCAGACCATCCAGACCGTCGGTCAGATTAACGGCATTGCTGGTACCAACGATCACAAAATACGTTAGCACCATATAGAAAGCACCCAGCGGAACTGCCGCACCCTTCAAAAATGGAATCAGTAACGCTGTTTCATATGGGTTATCGGCCATAAGGTAAAGGACGACTGCGGCGGCAATGGCTGTCAGCGACTGCCAGAACATCTTGACCCGCGCAGACATGCCGGCCGAGTCACGAAGCACAAGCTTCTTATAATCATCGATGAAACCGATCAGGCCGAAGGCGGTAGTCACGACAATGACCAGCCACACATAGGCGCTCTTCAGGTCAGCCCACAACAGCGTACTGATCAGTATGGCCACCAGTATCAGTACACCGCCCATCGTCGGAGTGCCGGATTTTGGCAAATGGGTTACCGGGCCTTCTAAACGCACGGTCTGGCCGATTTGCTTGATGCTCAGACGCTTGATCATAATCGGCCCAGCAACCAGCGAAATAACCAGCGCCGTTAATGCAGCCATGATCGCGCGCATAGTTATATACGTAAAGACATTAAAACCCGACACATATTCCTTAAGATATTCGGCCAATAAATACAACATCAGGCGCGAACCCCCCTGCTCTCCGCCGCATCGACGAGGGCCTGCACCAGTTTTTCCATCTGCATACAACGAGATCCTTTTATAAGAACCGTCAATCCCTGTTCCACCACTTCACCAAGCACTGCAAGGAGTTCGCCCTCCTCGGCAAACGCCTGACCGCCCTCACCAAATGTGCCAACCGCAGCACGCGCATGCTTACCAAGCGTATAAAGACGTTCCACACCCGCTCTCTTCGCCTGTCGCCCCGCCTCGGCATGCAACTCCTGACTACGGGTTCCGAGTTCGGCCATATCACCAAGCACCAGCCATGAGCGGCCATCGAGTCCGGCCAAAACCGCAATCGCTGCAGCAACCGATAACGGGTTTGCGTTATAGGTATCATCGATAATCCGCATACCGCCGCGACCGGCGATAATCCGCAGGCGGCCGGCAACGTTCTCAATCGCGGCGAGCCCTGCCCCGATCGAGTCCCACGTCGCGCCGGCCACCCGGGTCACCGCGATCGCCCCAAGTGCATTGAGCACATTATGACGACCAACCATTGGCAATTTGATCCGTATCCGATCATTTGCCTCACGCACATCGAACGACAATTCAAATCCTGCTCCGCTAACTGTCTCCTCAATTTTCTCTGCCACAAGGTCGGCAGCTTCATTAAGACCGAAAGAAATGACCTGTGCCGGCTCAGCCAACCGACGCCACAACTCAAAAAACCGGTCATCTCGATTGATCACCGCGATACCGGCTGCATCAAGACTTGCGAACAACTCGCCTTTGGTTTCAGCAACTGCCTGCTCTGAACCGAATCCTTCGAGGTGCGCCGCACCGGCATTCGTTACGACACCGATGGTTGGCTTTGCGATCGCTGCCAGGGTGGCAATATCGTTCCGGCGGCTGGCGCCCATTTCCAGGACTGCGGCTGCGTGGCTATCGCGCAAACACAACACGGTCAACGGCAATCCGATTTCATTATTCAGATTACCGACAGTCGCCAGTGCCTTGTCGACGCCTGAAAAATGCACCCGCAGAATTGCGGCAATCATTTCCTTAACCGTTGTCTTGCCGGTGCTACCGGTAACGGCGATAACCGGGATCTCAAACTGCTGGCGCCAGTTCCTGGCCAGCCCACCAAGCGCAATTCGGGTGTCCTCAACCTCGACCTGCGGCAGATCAACTGCCTGCCGGGCCTCGACAACAGCACCCGCAGCTCCTCGTCGTTCAGCCTCAGCCACAAATTCACGGGCATCAAAACGCTCGCCGCGCAAAGCGAAAAACAACTGACCGGATTGCAGTTGGCGCGTATCGGTGCTAACCGAGTCAAAACACCGATCCGCACCGATCAACGTACCGTTGACCGATCGGGCAACCATGTTCAGCGTGCCCATACTCATCCCATCCCGCCTAATGCAGTGCGCACAACCGCAACATCAGAAAACGGTACTGCCACATTGCCAATCAGTTGCACCAGTTCGTGACCCTTACCCGCAACCAGAACCACATCTTCAGCCGCTGCAGAAAAAATGGCCGTCTCAATGGCCGCTTCACGATCATGAACGATTTCGCAATGAGCGCCGGATTTGGCGCCGGCGATAACCTGTGCCGCGATCTGCTGCGGGTCCTCATCACGCGGGTTGTCATCGGTGATGATCATGCGATCCGCGAGCTTTGCCGCAACCGCTCCCATCGAACCGCGCTTGCCCTGATCGCGATTCCCGCCACAACCAAATACGCACCAGACTTTGCCGGATGTATGTTGTCTTGCCGTCTCGAGCGCCTTGCCAAGCGCATCGGGGGTATGGGCAAAATCCACGACAACAGTCGGGCTGATATTGCTGCTGCGAACAAGTTCCATGCGTCCCGGCGGTGCAACGGCTTCTTTGAGAGCGGCAATCGCTGCGGGGAATGCAACCCTATTGGCCAGCAGAATGCCCACCGCCATGGCGAGATTTTCTGCATTAAACCGCCCCCATAGAGCGCTTTCCAGCAATGCTTCACCGAAATCGCCGGACAACTGCAAGCCGATACCATCGGCATGTTCACCTACAATGCGCCCGCGCAGTCTTGCATCAGGCGCATCAACATCTGTATCCATAACAGCAACTGAAATCAATTCCGGCTCTGACCCAAGGCGGCCGGCCATTTCCGCAGCAAACGGATCGCCAACATTAAGTACTGCTGTGTGGATTCCGTTACCGGCAAACAGGCTTGCCTTGGCCGCGGCATAGTTTTGCATGCTGCCGTGATAATCGAGATGATCACGGCTTAGATTCATCAAGGCCGCAACCTGGAAGCGCACCCCTGCAGTTCGTTGCTGATCCAGCGCATGTGACGATACCTCGGCAATAACACGCTGTGCACCGGCATCGGCCAGCGCCCGCAAACGGCGATGCAGCGTAATACAATCCGGCGTCGTCAGAGAACTGGGTTGCAGGTCAGTGCCAATGCCATAACCCAGCGTGCCCATGTAACCGGTCATCATATCCAACTGCTGCATAGCCTGGGCTACCAGGTAAGCGGTCGTCGTCTTGCCGTTTGTCCCGGTAATGCCGGTAACCACGACATCGGCGGAGGGTGACGAGAAAAAACGGTCGGCAATAACTCCAAGACGGGCACGTAAACCGGTCACCCGAATACCGGTTACTCCGGTTGGCAATATCGGCACCTCAATATCATCAGCCGGCTCCCAGGCAACCGCACGAATACCGGCATCAAGCGCCTGGGATAAAAACTCAAGCCCGTGCCGGTTACCGCCCGCACAAGCAAGAAACAAACCACCGGAGACTGCGTGATGACTGTCGCTGGTGATATCCGTCACCGCTACATCCGGTACTTCCACATCCATGCCGGCAAACAAGCAGGATAATTTTTTGCTGGTACTTGCGCCGCTCATGGCCGGCTCACCGCAAGCTTGGTGGTACCGACCGGACGCATGAAGTTGTCGGGAGGTATCGCGAGAATCCGCAGCGAACCTTCGACTATGCGTGAAAAAACCGGTGCTGCTACAGCACCACCGTAATACTTACCATTCGACGGCTCATCAATCAGGACAACGACTGCCAGTCGCGGCCGGGTCGCCGGCGCAATACCGGAGAACAGCGCCATATGATGATCTTCCGCGTAACCGCCAGGGATGCTCTTCTTGACCGTACCCGTCTTGCCGGCAACCCGGTAACCGGCGACGTTTGCCTGCTGACCGGTCCCGCCCTCACTCACGACAGCCTCCAGCATCGACAAAACAGCCCCGGCCGTCTGCCCGCTAATCACCTGCCTTGCTATCGGTGCCTGTTCGAGACGTAACAGGGAAACAGGATGCTGTAACCCGCCGGCGGCGATGACGGAGTATGCCTGGGCCAGCTGTAATGGCGTTACCGACAACCCATAACCATAGCCCAGCGTTGCCAGTCGGATCGACAGCCAATTACTGTAATGACTGAGCAAGCCGGCCGATTCACCCGGAAATCCGCTGCCGCTCAAACGCCCCAACCCGAAACCGGACAACACGTTGTACAGTGTTTCGGTCGGCAACGACATCGCCACTTTACTTGCACCGACATTGCTCGAACGTGCAAGCAATGTCTTCAGATCGATCATACCGAGGTTGCGTTCGTCTTTGATGACCTTTGCGCCCACTTTGATAAAGCCGGGTGAAGTGTTGATAAGGCTCGCAGTGTGGTATTGACCGCTCTCAAGTGCCGCAGCAATAACTAATGGCTTAATGGTTGACCCTGGTTCAAAAATATCGGTAATAGCCCGGTTACGGTATTTAATCGGAGAAAATTGTGCTCGATCGTTTGGGTTGTAGGTTGGCTGATTAACCATTGCGAGTACTTCACCGGTGCCCACATCAAGTACAACGACAGAACCGGAGGCTGCCTCACTGCGCTGAATGACAGCCTTGAGTTCACGATAGGCAAGATACTGGATACGCAAATCGATTGAAGTTGCCAATTCACGCCCCGGATTCGGTGACTGAATAAGCTCAACTTCTTCAACCACTCGACCGAGCCGATCCTTTAGCACTCGCTTCTTGCCAGGGCGACCTGCAAGCCAGTGATCGAAGGCAAGCTCCAGACCTTCCTGACCAACGTCATCAATATTCGTGAAGCCGATGACGTGACCAATAACTTCACCCGCCGGGTAGTAACGCTGATACTCACGTTCCACATCGACACCAGGAATATTCAGCCCGACAATTGCTAGTGCATCATCCGGGCGCATATGCCGCTTGAGATACATGAACTCACGGGTAATATTGCGGGTTAACCGTCGAGCCAGTTCCTCTGGATCATTGCCGAGTGCTGCAGCCAGTTGCGGAATATATTCGGGAGCGAGGACAATTTTGCCCGGATTGACCCAGATGCTGTCAACCGGGGTGCTGACAGCAAGCGGCTCACCATTGCGGTCGGTAATAACACCACGATGAGCCGGAATTTTCGCAATACGCACCTGCCGGGCATCAGCCTGGTGGGTCAGAAACTCATTTTCATATGCCTGCAACCAAACTGCCCGGGTCACCAGCACAGCAGCCAGAAAGAACAGAACAAAAGCTGCCCAGCGTGACCGCAAGGTAAAACTTCGCAACAACATTGCGTCGCTCTTTGCTTTCGGCTTCATGGACTGAGTAACATCATTTCATCGGCCGTCGGTGGGCGCATCTTCATGGACTCACGGGCAAGTTGCTCCACCCTGGCGTATGTCGACCAGGTACTCTGTTCGAGCTGCAACTGGCCCCACACAACTTCCATCCTGTCGCGCTCGACATTAAGCCTTTGCAACTCGGTAAATAACTTTCGCGACTCATGTTTCGCATAAATACCGCCGATTGCGGAAGCCATGACGATAATGATGAGCGGCAGGAGTACGGCAAGCCGGCGCATACTCTCGCTCCTCTCCCGGCGCTTCCCTTTAGTCATCGCAGACGCTCCGCAACCCGGAGTGTTGCGCTACGGGCTCTTGGGTTATTCTCAATTTCGTGCTCATCCGGCCTGCTGGCTCGCACCGGCAATTGCAGACGCGGCAATGCCGACTCGGGGACCCGGGGTAACCGCGACAGTGCCGGATCTATGCGTGCGTGATCACGCATAAACCGCTTGACGATACGGTCCTCAAGAGAATGAAAGCTGATCACAGCCAGTCGCCCGCCGATACGCAACGCATCGACAGCCTGGCCGAGACCCTGCTCGATAGCTTCGAGTTCGCGATTGATATGAATACGTATTGCCTGAAAGGTTTTTGTTGCCGGATGCTTGCCACCGGGCTTACGCCTGACGACCCCCTCAATCAATGCAGCAAGCTGACCCGTCGTGCGGATCGCTTGCTGGGTACGATGATGGCAGATCTCCCGGGCAATCCGGGGTGCCGCCCGCTCCTCGCCAAACTGAAATAACACTTTTCTTATCGATGCTTCTGTCGCGCTGTTAAGCCAATCTGCTGCACTCTGCCCTTCGGCTGGATTCATGCGCATATCAAGCGAACCCTCCAACCGAAAACTGAATCCACGGTGTTGATCATCAAGCTGCGGCGACGACACACCGAGATCAAACAACACCCCACTCACCCTTCCAAACACTTCGTACCCTTCTAAATATTCACGCAACTGCGCGAAGTTCCGCTGCTCTATTACTAACCGTGGATCACCGTCCGCCAGCATTCGGCCCGCATTGACAGCCTCCGGGTCCCGGTCCAGAGCAAACAGACGACCACCAACCCCCAATCGCTGCAGAATTTCACCAGTGTGACCACCACGGCCGAACGTCGTATCGACGTAGATGCCATCCGCCACAACCTGCAGCTGGTCAACCGCATCTTCAAGCAACACCGGCACATGTGAACTCACCCCACACCCCTGCATAGCCAGGGAACGTCTACTCATGAACGGCTAGCGTCGTGGCTAGTAAGACAATGTTTCCAGTTCGGCAGTTAAATCTGCTCCATCCACAGACCCGGAATCCATCCAGCGACTCAGTTGCTCGTTCCAGCGACCCTCATCCCACAATTCAAATTTATTACCTTGCCCAAACATCATGGCCTGACGATCAAGACCTGCAAATTCTCGATGCTCTTTTGGAATCAGCACTCGATTGTGTCCATCGAGTTCGAGGTCGGTCGCATAACCCATCAGCAAGCCACGTAATTTCTGTGCCGTCTCGTTCAGACTCGGCAAGCGCATCAGTTTGCGTTCCGTTTCCTCCCAATCCGGCAGCGGATAAATAAGCAGACAGCTACGCTGGTCCACTGTGCATATCAACTGACCACCACAACGGGTCGCAATCCGTTCCCGGTATTTGGTCGGTATCGATAGCCGCCCCTTGGCGTCAAGCGTGATTTTTGTTGGTCCGCGAAGCATGACAATGGGGGTAAATAACCCATTTTCTCCCACTTTTTTCCACTTGATGACACTATAGGTATCCCTCCAACCGACTGTCAATAAAAGTTTTGATTATTTCTTTCAGGACAGCAACTTAGCGGTGGTTTTGAGTAAAAAACAAAGCAGATTTTTATTCAGCTCGTACTATAAATCAGGAGCTTAGAACGCTTTCCTTCAGCAATTATTAAGAGTAAAAAAAAAGCCCCTGAACGGGGCGTTTACTCGGTCTGCTGTAGCAATTGCGCAATACAGTGCAAAAGCCACTGATTAATAAGGAGTCGGCCTGTAAGCCGGGTTCTGTCGAGGACAATCATTCATCTGGGACCGCTGTCGCCAACGGCCTCTAGCGACCTACCCGGGAGTCCGCGCGAACACCGGTTCTGATGGCCTTGCGGCCAACAGGCACTCCCCTATTTGGTCTTGCTCCGGGTGGGGTTTACCGTGCCGCGGCATGTTACCACCCGCGCGGTGCGCTCTTACCGCACCTTTTCACCCTTACCACGACCCGTTTCCAGAACGCGGCGGTATATTTTCTGTGGCACTTTCCGTGGACTCGCGCCCCCCAGGCGTTACCTGGCACCCTGTTCGCAGGAGCCCGGACTTTCCTCCCGACGCAGGCGATTTACACCACCCCGTCAGGCGATTGCCCGGCCGACTCCAGCCACCACGATAACGAGGCCGGGAGCCGGTGTACAGTGTTGCTGGGCATCTGCAACGGTTCAGCTCAGCCCTGTGACGTTTACAAACTACTTTTCTACGCATGGAATCAGCCCGGCGCCGGTCAGAAACAGATGTTTGCCAGAGCAGGCCGTCTCAATCCAGGTCCTGCACCACCAGAACCAGTTTGCCGCGCGTACGTCTGCTCTCGGAGCGGCGATGCGCGTCTACCGCAGCTTCAAGCGGCAGCGCTTCAATCTGCGGCAGCGGCAACTGTCCATCACGATATAGGGCGACCAACTCGGCGAGCATCGGGCCATCGGCACGGTGATGCAGGAATTCCGTCTTGATTTGCCGGTCAGCAATATCTGGAATTTCGGGTGGCTCGTTATTCATGTAAACGACGACACCGCCGGTCTTCACAAGCCGGATCGCGGCTTCAGCAATACCCTCGCCAAGCAGGGACTCGAGCACGAAGTCGACCCCCTCCGGTTCACGTTCACGAATTGCCGCTGCATAATCGACCCTCGTGTAATCAATCACGTGGTCCGCGCCGCGGCCACGCAGGTACTCGGAATTATCCTGCCGGGCCGTTGTATATACCGTGGCCCCCAGGCGTTTCGCCATGGGGATTGCAGCGCTCCCCAGTCCTCCGGCGCCCGCCTGGATAAGGGCTGTTTGCCCGCGTTTCAGCGCACCAAACTCAGCCAGAGATTGCCAGGCTGTTAAGCTGGCCAAGGGCAGAGCAGCCGCCTCGATAAAGGATAAATTCGTTGGCTTGGTAGCTAACGCTGATGCATCGATCGGTGCATACTCGGCATAGCTACCATGCTGTATCGACCAGGTGAAGGCCAGGCCGAGCACTTCATCGCCTACATGCCAAGCCGTGACTTCATTACCCACCTCGACAATTCGCCCGGCCAGATCCCAACCAGGCACAACCGGAAACGTACGCGTAATGTACTCCTGGAGTTCGCCATCACGAAGCCGGCGATCAATCGGGTTAACGCCAGCCGCGGCGATTTGCACGAGCACCTGATCGGGGGCTGGCTTGGGCACCGGCAAGTCCCCAAGCCGGAGTACATCGGGATTTCCATGAGATTCGTAATAGACGGCGCGCAACAAAATTCTCCTGTTTACAAGTGGCTGACAGATTAGTAACTGTACCCGACAAGTAACCGTCAACTACCAGAATACACCAGCTATCCCTTGCTTGTTGCAGCATCAATGCCTGACTGAATATATCTTCTCATTATGTGGCAAACTCGCCAGGCAGAAAAGATCCGCTTTGCCTGAACATACAACAGACTGCCGCAAGACGGCGAAATGGCCGCTCCAACCAGAATCAACGCTTCATCGGATTGAACGGCTGCTTATGAGTGGCAACCTCAACCGGGATAACGCAGCACCTGAACTCTAAACGTTACACAGAGTGAGGATGTTGCAGACCATGGCAGTCATTCACAAGGTTGCCGGACTCTATTTTTATCCAAGGCTTTACCAGCCGGGACAAACTCAGAAATCACGGCCGAATGAAGTCCGCAAAGCATTAATCACGCTCTTTAAGTTCGGTTGCAAGCCGATAAGCCTCGCGCTTCTTCACGCCGGTGATTTCAGCCGCCAGCGAAGCCGCCTGGCTGGCAGAAACAGACTGCAGTAATATCGCCAGCACCCGCTCCAGTTCAGGTAAAGCAGTCATTTGTTGCTCGGCAACTCCGGCAATCACCAGGGTAAATTCACCCTTACCCCCGCCCGGATCAGCCCCCAATTGCTCCCGCACCTCTGTCACAGTACCGCGATAGATCGTCTCATACCGCTTGGTCAACTCACGTGCCAGCGTAATGGGTCGTTCTGTACCGAAGATAGTCTCAAGATCGACCAAGACCTCTGCAACCCGATGCACCGATTCGTACAGAATCAGCGTCTCGGTTACATCGCTTAGCACCCTTAGCCGATTCCGACGCGCCACGGACCGGGCCGGCAGAAATCCCTCGAAACGGAACCGGTCGGTAGGCAAACCGGACACTGATAAAGCCGCAATCGCTGCGCAGCAACCGGGCACCGGGCTGACCGGCAGAGCCTTGGCACGCACTCGTTCAACCACCCGGTAGCCGGGGTCACTGATCAGCGGGGTGCCGGCATCACTGATCAGTGCGACATCACCGCCGGACAACAGTGTGCTGAGTACTTCATCGACACGCGACTTTTCATTGTGCTCATGCAATGACAACAACCGATTTTTCAACCCCAGGTGGGTTAGCAATTGACCCGCCCGCCGGGTATCCTCGGCAGCTACTATTACAACCTTGCGCAACACATCGCGTGCACGTGCACTGATGTCGTCAAGATTCCCGATCGGTGTCGCGACCACATAAAGTGTCCCGGAATCCGCTGTCAAAACCTATAAGCTCCTGAGTTCAAACGTGAACCATCAATATTCAATCATCGCAAGTCTACGCCTTACCATACCTGCCGTCGTGTGGCTGATCATACTGACAGGACTGGCAGGCTGCACAGCGATACCGGTGATCTCACAAACCGGGGCCCCTGAATATGCTGCAACCAGCCGAGCCGAGCAATTTGCCTCCCGGGGCCAGCATCGGGAGGCGGCCGACGCCTACCTCGAACTGGCCAACCTGACAGCAGACTACGCCGAGCGCCAAAGCTACCTGATCCTGATGGCACATGAACGTCTGCTGGCTGGTTTCCCGGAAATCGCTAAAAACATCCTCAACCGTTTGGGCGAACCAATTGCTGAATCCAACCTGCTGTTAAGGTCCCGGGTGATGGCCGAGATCTACATTGCAACCGACGAACCAAAACGGGCGCTTGAAACTCTGGCCAGGGCACCGGCCAGCCAGGATCAGGAGATGATGCTGGAAATTCTGCGCTTGCAAGGCAATGCGCTGTTTCGCACCGGCCAGCCGGTTGCGGCGACCGAGATTCTGATCGAACGAGAAACCTGGCTTGAGGACAGCAACGACATCCTTACGCACCAGAATGATCTATGGAAAAGTTACCAGGCCTGGGGTGGTCAACTGGCGGACGATATCACTGGCGACCCGATCCTGCTGGGTTGGCTTGCTCTGGGTCGTATTGCCTGGATCCAGCGAACCAACCCGGCCTCAATGCGTGCGGCCCTGCGCGCGTGGCAATCCAGTTATTTTAATCACCCGGCCAATAATCCGCTCGTCGCAACCATCCTGCAACAACTTCCCACTGCCCTTGAATACCCGCGCCAGATCGCCGTGTTGCTGCCGCTGTCGGGCCGACAGAAGCAACCGGCTCGAGCCGTGCGTGACGGTCTGCTGGCAGCCCATTACCTGACCCACGCCCAGGGATCACGCCCGCAGATCAGAATTTATGACATCGATGTGGCCGGCACGGCACGGTCGTATGCTCAGGCCATCAGTGACGGAGCAAATTTTGTCATTGGCCCGCTACTCAAAGAGGCGGTACAGGAACTTGCCAACACCGGCATCACAACACCAACCCTGACGCTGAACTTCCTCCCTGAAAAATTCCCACAATCCGTCGGGTTTTACCAGTTCTCCCTGTCACCCGAAGATGAAGCCCGGCAGGTAGCGCGACGAGCGGCGGCACTCGGTCAATATCGTGCGCTGGCACTGGCCCCCGACACTGCATGGGGCAAACGACTGATGACCGCCTTTAACGCAGAACTACAGGCGCAGGGCGGAAAAATTATTGGCTACCGATTCTATGAGCCGCACAACCCGGACTTTTCCAGCAGCATCGAGCAATTGCTGCTGATTGATGAAAGTCGCCGCCGCCGTGATCGGCTCAGGGCAAATATTGGCATTCCACTCGAATATGAACCGCGACGGCGAGCGGATATCGATTTAATCTTTCTGGCAGCACGCGCAACAACCGGTAAGCTGATCAAACCGCAATTACGCTTCCATTACGCTGGCGCAGTGCCAACCTACTCAACATCTACGATTTACGAGGAAGGCTCACGGAATAATTCAGATCTTAACGGCATCATGTTTCCGGACGTGCCCTGGGTGATAAAGCCAGACGGCCTGTCGGACAAGGCACGACAAACACTGGCTAAATACTGGCCCGACCAGGCGGAGCGCCGACCGCGGCTTCACGCACTGGGTTTCGATGCCTACCGGCTGGTTCCATTCGTCAATTCCGGCAGCAACGGGCAGGAAATCGAGGGCATGACCGGGAGACTGTATTTTGACGATCGCAACCGGATTCTGCGCCGGCTGTCCTGGGCAAAAATGCAACACGGCCGACCGGTGCTGATGGATCCGCTGGCCGAACCGGAACGAATTAGCGACGAAACGACCAACTACGACAATTGGCCCAACACATCAACAACGGCCGAACTGCCGAAAAACTAGCCCGCCGCTTTCTAACCGACCGCGGGCTGACAGTCGTGACCACTAATTACCACTGTCGCTACGGTGAACTCGACCTGGTCATGTGCCAGGCAGAACTCTTGATCATCGTAGAAATTCGCTACCGGCAGCAGACCACATTTGGTGGTCCCATAGCATCAATTGCAACGGCGAAACAGCGCAAGATTGCCATTGCAACACAACATTTTTTGCGCCATTACCCAACCTACCGGGATGCACCGGTACGATTCGACGTTGTTGGACTGACCGGTACACTGCACACTCCGGACATAGACTGGATTACCGGTGCGTTTACAATGGACGACCTGACTGACACATAAGCAACCGCCGGGGAACAGCACATGTCTGCAACTGACCAGATCAGCAAACATTTTGAGGACAGTATCGCCATCAAACAACACGCGAGCGCAGAACTGACGCCCACTATTGCCGCTGCCGCCGAACTGATGACTGCAACCCTGCGCGACGGCGGCAAAATCCTCAGTTGCGGCAACGGCGGTTCGGCCGGGGATGCCCAACATTTCTCCTGCGAACTGCTGAATCGATTTGAAATGGAACGCCCCGGACTTCCGGCAATTGCGTTAACTGCGGACAGTTTAACGCTGACAGCGATTGCAAATGACTACAGCTTTGAGGCAATTTTCTCAAAACAGGTTACCGCGCTCGGCAATCCGGCAGACTGTCTGCTGGCAATTTCCACGTCCGGCAATTCCCCGAATATCGTGACGGCCATTGCGGCAGCGCATGCCCGTGAGATGAGGGTCATCGCCCTCACCGGGCGCGACGGTGGCACCATCGGTCGGGAACTCGATGCCGATGATATCGAAATCCGAGTAGCGGATGCGCGCACCGCACGCATCCAGGAAGTCCACCTCCTCGTCATTCACTGCCTGTGTGATGTGATTGATCAGATGTTGTTCGGGAAGAATTAATTCCGGATTCATCTACCCTTCTCTGAACAACATTTCGTGTCCGCCATGATCCCACCAAGGTGTCGCGGTATTTTTCCGTCAGGCATTCTTACAAAACCTTAAAACCGCTCCTGCGGCGTTTTGCAAGAATGCCTGACGGAAAAATACCGCCCAGGGAAAGATTAAAGAAAACGCAGCTAAGCCGTACTATTTAACGATACGCAGCCGTGCTCGACCGGAACCGGCCGGTGGTGGTTCGGGACTGTCATCATCGTCGTCGGCAGGTGGGGTCGGCTGACTATCCACCGCATCCTGTTCGGCAAACAGCATACCCTCACCTGATTCACGCGCATAAATACCGAGCACTGAATCCATGGGCGCCCTGATCAGGTGTGCCTTGCCGCTGAAACGTGTCTCAAATTGAATGTCATCATTGCCTAGCACCAGGTTTTTGGTCGCCGAATAGCTGCAATTCAGAACGATCTTGCCGCCCTGAATATGCTCAAGTGGAACCTGTAAACCCGATACGGTGGCATCCAGGACGAGATGTGGTGTCTTACCGTTATCCGTCATCCATTCATGCAGTGCCCTGATCAGGTAGGGTCGCTGCGAAAGATCCTGATGCGGCATGGAACTAATGGCGATGCCGCTTACTGGTACATTTCCTGCTCAAGTTCCGTACATTTCCTGCTCAAGTTCCGTCAGGCTTTCCTGAAAAGACGGTCGTGAGAACACTTCATTCATGTAACTGCGGATAGACTGGGCATGATCAGGAATCTCGATGCCATATAAATGAAGTCGCCAGAGTATCGGCGCAATACTGCAATCAACGAGTGAAAAATCGTCGCTAAGAAAAAATCTCTTGGCGCTGAAAACCTCGGCGCTGGCTGTGATACTTTCTTCCAGAATCTTTCGCGTGCGAGATGCCTGCTTGGGATCAAATGCGGCTTCCAACCGGTCTGCCAGGCTGTACCAGTCTTTCTCAATCCTATACAACGCCAGACGAAACTGTGCACGAGTCACCGGATCTACAGGCATTAATGGTGGATGCGGAAATCGTTCGTCAATATATTCGATAATGACCCGTGAATCATAAAGCACGAGATCCCGATCAACGAGCGTCGGCACACTATGATAAGGATTCAGATCGAGCAAATCCTCAGGCAGATCGGTACCTTCAACATTGACTACATCAATCTTGATATTCTTCTCTGCCAGCACCAAGCGGGTGCGATGACTGTAAAAACAGGTTGGACTGGAAAATAACGTCATTATCGAATGCCTTCCGGCCACAATAGCCATGAACTAACTCCGCAGTACACTTTGAACCGCCCCTTGAATGATTAACAACACCAAATAAGTTTTATATTGGTGACGGCTCATCCCCGATTTTTTCCTATCGAGCCACAGACCCCAGCAAGGAGCACAGAAAATTCGTGCGAATTATACACAGGCGATTGCAAGGTTGACTACCGGCATGAACAGTTTTCACGCCCAGAATCAGACAATCCGGTGAATACTTGCTCCGAGCAACTGCAGCTTTTCCTCGATACACTCATAGCCACGATCGATGTGATAGATGCGATCAATGACCGTTTCGCCTTCAGCAACCAGGCCGGCCAGAACCAGTCCGGCAGACGCTCGCAAGTCAGTCGCCATAACCGGGGCCGAAGTCAGTTGTTCAACACCCTGGATAATGGCTGTATTGCTCTGCAAATTGATCGAAGCACCCATACGCTGCAGTTCGGACACATGCATGAAACGGTTTTCGAACACGTTTTCGGTCACTGCTCCAACTCCCTCGGCTACGGCATTCAGCGCACTGAACTGTGCCTGCATATCGGTCGGAAAACCGGGATACGGCGCCGTGCTGATGTCGACGGCCCTCGGGCGCCGACCCTGCATATCCAACTCTACCCAGTCCGGACCGGTTACAACCGATGCACCGGTTTCACGCAATTTACCCAGAACCGCCTGAATATCCCCGGGGCGAGTTCTTTTGGCGCACACCCGCCCACCAGTAATCGCACCCGCCACGAGGAACGTGGCGGTTTCGATCCGATCCGGCAACACCTCATACTCAGCGCCACGTAAATGTTCCACGCCCTCGATCACGATGCGGTTCGTGCCGGCACCTGACACGCACCCACCGATAGCGTTGAGAAAATGAGCCAAATCAACAACTTCTGGCTCACGGGCAGCATTTTCGATAATCGTTTCACCAGCAGCCAAGATGGCAGCCATCATCAGGTTTTCAGTACCGGTCACGGTAACCTGGTCGAGTACGATATGGGCGCCAATCAAATGTTCGGCCCGAGCCCGGATATAACCGTCCTCGATCTCGACATCGGCCCCCATCGCACGCAATCCGGCAACATGCAGATCGACGGGGCGTGCGCCAATCGCACAACCCCCCGGCAGCGACACATTTGCATGCCCGAACCGGGTCAGCAGCGGTCCCAGCACAAGAATCGAGGCACGCATCGTGCGCACGAGGTCGTACGGCGCATCACAATTATTGATCCGGGCTGCGTTGACTTCGAGGCTCATGCCCTCATGGACCGTTGCCTCAGCGCCCATGCGGCCAAGCAACTCGATCATCGTCGTCACATCCATCAGGTGAGGTACGTTGCTGATAGTGACCGGTTCACCCGTTAACAGCGCACCGGCCAGTATGGGCAATGCGGCATTCTTGGCGCCGGAGATACGTACCTCGCCGTCCAGCCGGTTGCCGCCAATGATCGCGAGTTTATCCACCGCCGGTTCCGGCTTCCTCTGGTGTTAATGCCTTGATCGACAGGGCATGAATATCGCCGCCGATCTTGTTGCCAAGGGCGGCGTACACCATCTGATGCCGCTGCAGCGGTCGTTTGCCGGCAAAACTGTCGCTGATCACCGTCGCCTCATAATGCGTATTATCCGCACTGCTGACCCGGGCTGTGCAGCCAGCCAGGTTCTCCTCAAGCATTGTCTCAATCTGTTCCGGGGTCATGGTTTTTCCTTTACGACGATAGTCACTTAATGTGCCGTCGAGGTTCTATTCTTGCAGGGTCGGTTATTATAATCACCACCTATGCTGTTGTATGTGATTGCACTAACTTCTGGAATTATTCTTCTCATCTGGGGCGCTGATCGGATGGTCGTTGGCTCTTCGGTTACCGCCAGAAACCTCGGGGTATCACCGATGATCGTGGGTCTGACCGTGGTCGGTTTTGCAACCTCGGCGCCGGAAATCCTGGTCTCGGTGATGGCTGCCATTGATGGCGTACCAAACCTTGCAATCGGTAACGCGATTGGCTCGAATATCGCCAATATCGGCCTGGTTGCCGGCATGACGGCGCTGGCGTGGCCACTACAGGTAAATTCGCTGACGCTCAGGTGGGAACTCCCGGCCATGTTCGCGGTCAGCATACTACCCGTTACCCTGCTCTGGGACGACAACCTGAGCCAGGTCGAGGGACTATTGCTGATATGTGCGTTCGCCGGTTTTATCTACTGGATCATCCGGCTCGGGCAACGAACCCGTGACCACGACACCATTGAGGCAGAGTTTGCGTCGGAAATTCCGATCGATATGCAGCAGAATCTTGCCACCCTGTGGATTATCGCCGGCCTCTTTTTGCTGACCGGTGGTTCCAAGGCACTGGTCTGGGGCGCAGAGAATATCGCCCGGGAACTTGAAATCACCAATACCATACTCGGCATTACAGTCGTCGCCGTCGGTACCAGCCTGCCTGAACTGGCCGTATCGATCCTCGCAGCCCGTAAAGGTGAACACGGCCTCGCGGTCGGTAACATCATCGGCTCGAACAGCTTCAATATGCTGGTAGTGATTGGTATTGCTGCCGCGATTCGCCCGGTAGCCCTTGATATCACTATCGTCAGCCTGCATTTCCCGGTCATGCTGGCATTTACGGCCGCATTCTTCTTCATGGCGTACAATTACACGGAAACGATCCGCATCAGTCGCCGGGCTGGCGCCATCCTGCTAATCAGCTTCATCGCCTATCATGCGTATGTAGCGGTCAAAATATTCTGAACTTATGGCTAATGACACGACAAAACAATCACTTACTGACGCAGGTCGTCGCGTCCTGGGGATCGAGGCACGCGCCATCGAAGCCATGAGCCCCAGGATAGGTGATGATTTTGCCACGGCCTGTCGGCTGTGCCTGGCTACGCTCGGTCGCGTCATCGTCACGGGGATGGGCAAATCCGGCCACATCGGTGGCAAGATTGCCGCCACGCTGGCCAGCACCGGTACGCCGGCATTTTTCGTGCATCCCGGTGAAGCCGGTCACGGTGACCTCGGCATGATTACACCGAAGGATGCTGTTATCGCCATATCGAACTCCGGCGAAACAGCTGAAATCATCATGATATTGCCATTGCTCAAGCGTCTTGACCTGCCCCTGATCACCATGACAGGTGAACCGGAATCAACGCTTGGTAAAGCATCGGCAGCCCTGCTTGATACATCTGTCCATGAAGAAGCCTGCCCGTTGAATCTTGCGCCGACAGCCAGCACGACGACCGCGCTTGCAATGGGAGATGCGTTGGCCGTCGCACTGCTGGAAAGCCGGGGTTTTACGGCAGAAGACTTCGCCCGCTCACATCCCGGTGGCGCGCTCGGTCGCAGATTACTGTTAAAGGTTGAGGACCTGATGCATACCGGGGATGAAATTCCGCAGGTTGAAGCTACCACCTCGCTGGCCGATGGGCTCATCGAAATGTCGCGCAAGGGCCTGGGAATGACCGCAATCGTCACAGCAGACGGGCAGCTGACGGGTATCTTCACTGATGGTGACCTGCGTCGCACACTCGACCAACCCATCAACATCTACACCACAACAATGGCCGATGTCATGACCCGTAACTGCAAGACGGCCAAACCGGAACAGCTTGCCGCCGAGAGTGTACGAATACTTGAAACACAAAAAATAACCGCGCTACTTGTCGTTGATGATCAGAACCAGCTGGTCGGCGCTCTTAATGTCCACGACCTGCTCCGCGCAGGCGTCATGTGACCGGAACCAGGTATCATGAGCAGCTCACGCACACCCAGCACCGAAAAACTTGCCGCCATCCGGTTGCTGGTACTGGATGTCGACGGTGTCATGACCGATGGCCAATTACACTACGATGCACAGGGTCATGAAGCTAAAGTTTTCCATGTCCACGACGGCTATGGCATCAAGCAGCTCATGCAGGCCGGCATTGAGGTTGCGGTCATTTCCGGCCGCCACAGCACAGCAGTGGCAACCCGCATGGCAGAATTGGGTATTGAACACGTCAGGCTTGGCCAGGAAATCAAAAATCAGGCATTTACCGAAATCACGACGCAACTCGGCATACCTCCCGAAGCAGTAGCCTGTGTCGGTGATGACGAACCGGATCTGCCGATCATGCAAGCTGCCGGCCTCAGCATTGCTGTTGCCAATGCCCGGCCGGCAATCCTGAATTATGCCGACTGGCACACCATCCTCGGCGGTGGTTGCGGGGCAGTACGGGAAGTCTGCGATGCGCTGATCGCAGCACATCGTGGCCACCGATAATCCATGAACACCAACCCCTGGCCGAAGCTCATATTGCTGCTGATTGCCGCAGTGGCCAGCGGTGTCCTCGTCATTCGCAGCGGCGAACAGGAATCGGACCGAAAACAGCGTCCGGAGCTTGGTGTCGGTTACTCCATGCAGCAGGCTGAACTGATCCGTACCGGTGAAACCGGTAAGGTAGTGTATAAAGTAACAACTAACCGGGCGACGCAAGTTGCGGAAAACGGCATCATCGAACTCGATGTCGTGCGAATCAACTATGACCCGCTGATCGAGATACCATGGGATTTGCGCGCCGATACAGGGCATATTCTGCCCGATCGTAATATCATACGGTTAACCGGGAATGTCATTATCAGGACCCGCGGAGAAATGCAGGCGCCGACCCGAATCAGCACCGATTACCTGGAACTGAATACGGAGACCTACATAGCCAATACAGATAGGGATGTTGTCATTGACCACACAAACAACACATTATTCGCCAAGGGTCTGCGGGCACATCTCAAGGAAGAAAGGTTGCAACTGCTCTCAGACGTTAATGGCCAATTTATTCCATAATTTTCTTGCCAATGGACTTGGCATTTTTCTCATATCTCTGTCCACAACCATCGTTGCACAGGAAGCGGTCGATGTTGCCCCGGCAAACCCACTGCCGATAAATCTCGACGCAGAATCATCTGAATTCGATCGTAAGAAAAACAAGTTGTTGTTTCACGATCTGACAATCAAACAGGGCTTGCTAAGCATTAAGGCCGATGAAGCGACTGCAACCCATCTTGATTTTGAGAATATGCGTTGGGAATTTTCCGGTAAGGTCATTATAGAAAATGCCCACACGACTACACGCTGCGACTATGCCGATATCCGGTTTCGTGAACACCTCATCCGTAGCGCCGTAATGAAGGGGCAGCCGGTCATGTTCACCCAGCTAAGAATCAACGAAGAACGACAAACAGAAGGTCATGCAAACCATATGGAGTATGATATCGATGCGGGCATTATCAAATTAACAGGTGACTCCTGGCTCAGTGATGGCGCCAATGAAGTTTCCGGCAATAGAATCTCCTATGACTTGAATCGCGAGTTTATCATCGCGGACGCTGATGACGACGGGCAAGTGAGCATGAAAATTATTCCGCCAGAGAGCAGCTTGTCAAAAATCGAGGATCAGATAAACCCGTGAGTATCCTCAGCGCAGAGAATCTTTCCAAACGCTACAAGTTCCGCCAGGTCGTCAAGGATATTTCGCTGGAAGTCTGCAGCGGTGAAGTTGTCGGCCTGCTCGGGCCGAACGGCGCCGGCAAAACAACCGCTTTCTATATGATTGTTGGCCTTATCTCTGCAGACGAAGGCCGCATTATCCTGGATGGCAAAAACCTCACGCCGATGCCCATGCACAGGCGTGCCCGACTGGGACTCGGCTACCTGCCACAGGAGGCATCGATATTTCGCAAGCTCTCCGTTGAGAAGAATATCAGGGCGATCCTGCAGACACGCTCCGACCTTGACCGTATCAATCGTGAACACATTCTCGAAGAACTGCTTGATGAATTACACATCAATCATGTCCGGACAAGTATGGGCATCAGCCTGTCCGGCGGCGAACGCCGACGTGTTGAAATTGCCCGTGCACTGGCCGCAGAACCACGTTTCGTCCTTCTCGATGAACCATTCGCGGGCGTAGACCCCATTTCGGTACTCGATATCCAGCGGATCATCAGACACCTTGCCGAACGCGATATCGGCGTACTAATCACCGATCATAATGTCCGTGAAACACTCGGTATCTGTAATCGCGCCTATATCCTGAGTGATGGGATAATGATTGCCCAAGGGACACCTGATGACATCCTTAACAATCAGCAGGTGCGCGAGGTCTATCTTGGAGAGGGGTTCAGTTTATAGATGAACGGCCCAAAGCTTTCACAAGTCCTTAAACCCGAACAGCGACTGACCATGACGCCACAGATGCAGCAAGCCATTCGGCTGCTGCAAATGCCGGTGCTGGAACTCAACACACAAATCGATCAGGTGTTGGCAGACAATGTCATGCTGGAACGTGAAGAGCCGACCGAGCCGGCACCGGAAGTGGAAGTGGAAGTGGAAGTGGAAGAGCCTGCAATCGTTTCCGGCGAAAGTGATACAACAAACCAGTGGAATGAACACGCCGGCTCAACTGCGCACAGCGATAACTGGAGCGACGACTCACGACGACCGGAACTTGCAGACCGTAGCGATGAAACACTACGAGAGCACCTGCTCTGGCAACTGGAAATGGAACACTTTTCACCGCGAGAAGTCGTCATTGGCCAGTCGATCGTCGATTCAATCAACGAAGATGGCTACCTGTCCGAATCACTCGAGCAAATCCACCAATCACTAATCAGCGAGGCCGAATTTACCGGTGAGGAAGTTGCGCAAACGCTGGCTAAAATTCAGGCACTCGACCCGGCCGGAATCGGCGCACGTGACCTTGCCGAGTGTGTCGGTATCCAGCTGCGTCTTCTAGACAAACAGGTTCCCGGTCGCAATGCCGCATGTCGCGTCGCAGAAACCCATCTCGATCTGGTCGCAGACCAGGATTACTCGGCACTGCAACGCCAGCTGGGTATTTCTGCAGAAGAGCTCGATACAGCCCTCGCACTGGTCAGAGCCTGTCACCCGCGACCCGGGTCGGCGATACAATCATCGACAGCTGAGTACATTGTTCCGGATGTCTACGTCCGCAAACAGGATGGTAAATGGATTGTCGAAGTCAATCGTTCAATCGCACCACGACTGAGGGTCAACCAGACCTATGCTGAAATGCTGCGCTCCAGCGAAGGTCACGACGGCCTGCGCACCCAGTTGCAGGAAGCGCGCTGGCTGGTTCGCAGCCTTGAGATCCGTCACGATACGGTGCTCAAGGTGGCAATGAGTATCGTCGAGCGCCAGGTCGACTTTCTCGAACACGGCGAAGAAGCGATGAAGCCCATGGTACTGCGGGATATAGCGGAAGAGATCGATATGCATGAATCAACCATTTCCCGGGTTACATCAAACAAGTACATGCATACGACGCGCGGCATTTTTGAGCTCAAATACTTCTTTTCCAGCCAATTAGCGGCAAGCGATGGTTCCGAACAATCATCCACGGCGATTCGCGCCAAGATTCGGCGGCTGATTGGCGCTGAAAACCCACAAAAACCACTCAGTGACAGTAAAATTGTTGTCCTGCTTACAGACGAAGGCATCAAAATCGCCAGACGAACCGTCGCCAAGTATCGGGAAGCGCTGAAAATTCCACCTTCCGGTGAAAGAAAACAACGACCTGCACGTTAATTTTTAAGGGGAGTAACTCAATGCAAGTAAATCTGACCGGCCACCACATCGAAATCACACCGCCACTCAAGGGCTATGTGAACAATAAAATTTCTCGCATCAAGAGGCATTTTGAAAGCGTTACCAGTATTGACTGCATCCTGACCGTCGAGAAACTCCGGCACAAGGCGGAAGCCAAGGTCAGCGTTACCGGTGGAACCTTGTATGCCCAAGCCGTTGAAGGCGATATGTACGCAGCCATCGATGGACTAATCGATAAGCTTGATCGGCAAATTGTCAAACATAAAGAAAAGTTAACCGACCACCACGCACGTGATTCACAAAAACGTGACTATTCCTAGGTCTGCAAGCTGCGGTTAATATCGATGCGCCTCATTATTGTCAGCGGCCTGTCGGGCTCAGGCAAAAGTGTTGCTCTGAATCTGCTTGAGGATCTGAATTTCTATTGTATCGACAATGTCCCGGTCGCTTTGCTCGACACGGTAATCACAGAACTGGTCACTTCAGCAGATTCCATCTACGACAATCTGGCAATCGGCGTCGATGCCAGGAATCCTTCGGCTGACCTGCAGTCCCTCCCCTACCTGATTCACGACCTGTACAACCGGGAAATTTGCTGCGAAGTTATTTTTCTGCAGGCAGAAGACGATATCCTGCTGAAACGCTATTCGGAAACCAGGCGCAAACACCCGCTGAGTGATGAAGGATTAAGCCTTGCCGATGCTATTGCCCGGGAACGCGAATTACTTGGGCCGATTATCGACAGTGCCGAACTGGTACTCGACACGACACGGACCAACGTCCATGAGTTAGGAACCATAATTCGGGATCGTATAGGACAGCGTGATACCCCCGAACTATCGATACTAATTGAGTCATTCGGCTTCAAGCATGGTTTGCCATCTGATGCAGATTTTGTTTTTGATTTGCGCTGTCTGCCTAACCCATACTGGGAAATGGAGCTCAGACAATTAACCGGCAAGGACCGTCCCATCATCGAGTATCTCGACGGCATACAAAGCGTACAGAACATGTATGCGGACATACTGGCATTTCTTGAAAAATGGATTCCACAGTATATAAGCTTCAATCGTAATTACCTGACGGTTGCCCTTGGCTGTACCGGCGGCCAGCATCGTTCTGTGTATCTCACCGAAAAACTTTCCGCAGAATTGCAACAAAAGTTTACTCATGTCCTGACCCGTCACAATGAATTACGGGACGCAAAGAATAGTTCCTGACCAACAGGACTGCTTTTAGATAGACGTTATCGTGGTTCCCGGCTACACTCGCTGCGGGCTATGAGTCGATGCGCAAACCGCATATTGACCCACTACCCCGTGTGACATCCGGCCAACCCAAACCTGCAGATGGAGAGTACAATGGAATCTGAAAAGAAATCCCATCTCGCCGATCTGCTTGAAGCATTAGCAAATAATAATCTGCGCGAAGTTCGCCAGATTGTCGATGCGTTGCATCCGTCAGAAACGGCCCTGCTGCTGGAATCCCTGCCGCTATCCGAACGCGAATCTGTCTGGGGTCTCATTGATGACGAGATCGAGGGTGAAATCCTTGTAGAACTCAATGACGAGGTCCGCCAGGGCCTGCTCGAGGATATGGATCCGGAAGCGGTCGTAGCTGCAGCAGAAGGCATGGAACTTGACGATCTTGCAGATATCGTTGCTGACCTGCCGGATGAGATGACCGATAAAGTTATCGAATCACTACCGACTGAAGACCAGGAACAGCTTAAATCGGTGCTGGCCTATCCTGAAGACAGCGCCGGCGGCATCATGGATCCCGATGCCATTGCCGTGCGTTCGGACATTACGCTCGATGTTGTTATGCGCTATCTGCGCCGCTCAGGCGACTTACCGGACAGTACGCCGGCGGTATTCATCATTGACCGTGATCAACAATTTATCGGCCTGCTATACCTGACCACACTTGTAACCCACAGCCCGCAAGCAATGGTCAAGGATGTCATGGATACATCAGTTAATCCGATTCCAGCATCCCGGCCAGCAACTGAAGTAGCGCTGGAATTTCAGAACCTAGACCTTTATTCGGCTGCTGTAGTCGATGAAGACGGTAAACTGATCGGACAGATCACGGTCGACGATGTCATGGATGTAATTCAGGAACAAGCGGATCATGACATCCTGAGCATGGCCGGACTGGATGAAGAAGACGACATGTTCGCACCGGTCGTCACCAGCGCGCAACGTCGGGCAATCTGGCTCGGCGTTAACCTGGCCACGGCATTTCTGGCAGCAGCCGTTGTCGCGCTGTTCAAACCGGCACTCGAAAAATTCGTAATTCTCGCCGTGCTTATGCCAATCGTCGCAAGCATGGGCGGTATTGCCGGCAGCCAGACACTGACGCTGATGATCCGCGGCATCGCCCTTGGCCGTGTACAAAATTCCAATGCCCGCTGGCTGCTGACCAAGGAAATCGCGGTTGGAGCACTGAATGGGCTGGCCTGGGCCATTGTCGTCGCCATCGTCACAGTAGTGTTTTTTGATACCTGGCAGGTTGCTACAGTGATTGCCGCGGCATTAATGATCAGCCTGCTGACTGCGGCTTTTGCCGGCTTCATCATTCCACTGCTACTGCACAAACTGAAAATCGATCCGGCTCTGGCCGGGACAGTCATACTGACAACACTGACCGATGTTATCGGTTTCGCCACCTTCCTGGGGTTAGGTACATTCTTTCTGCTCTAGGCCGCCAGCCCACTGCAGGCCAGACAGCAGTTTGTTACCGTGGAAAAGCAGTCAACCCGGCCTCGTTTATCACTTGCCATCAACGGCCGTGTCGATATCGAGTGTCGGCAACCGCTGGGAATATTCGTCGCTGAGATCTCGCCAACCAACAATTCCACTTGGTACATCAACAGGAACACCGAGCAGAAAATCCTCAAGCTGTTTACGCCGGGACATCGCGTCGGTATAACCTAGAAAAATCAGTTCACGGGTATAACCGGCCTCGAATAACAGGTAACTGACCAGTTGTCGGCCACCGTAATTCAATGCGCCGAGCGTACGCATAAACAATCTCACCGCACGCGGCATCTCGTGCACATAACGCAATGCGATCTCGCGAATATCCTGACTTGGATACATGATCAGCGCATCAATCGACTTCAGGCTCTCGAACTGACCACTCAGGGTGCGGCCCGGCTGCTCGTTAACGATGTAATTCAATCGGGCAAGACGCTCAAGATCAGATGACAGTCCATCCATGAGCAAAGCATCGAGCATGTAGCCGGCAACACGGCCAAGACTCGGATACGGCACCGGATCATCCGGTCCGGGCTCGGGATCCGGCTCCTCATTACGCACACCAATGACAAGAATACGCTTTGCACCAAGATGCACAGCCGGCGACAAAGGCGTTGCCTGGCGCATCGCACCGTCGCCGAAGTACTCCTGACCAATTCGCACTCCGGGAAAAATCAACGGGGCCGCAATACTTGCCATCAGATGATCGAGTCGCAGGGTTACCGGCTGACCATGCCGCCGGACACGTGACCATGGCTCAAGGCCGGGTTTCCCCTGATAAAAAGACACCGATCGCGCCGAGCCGTATCCAGCGGCCGTTACGGCAATCGCATCCAGAAAACCACGCTCTATCGAATTCTGAATATGGCTGATATTGAGATGCCGGGACAACAATTGGCGAAATGGCTCATTGTCCAGCAATGAATGCGGCGCTTCCCCGAGCAATCCTCCGGTACTCAGGCTCGTCAACCAGCGAGTGCCGGTCCTGAGCATCGTCTGGGCATCGCTGCGAAATACATGGTGGGTTCTGAAATCGCCCCAAACCTTCTCCAGTTCTGCCACACCACGCATGAAGCGACGAGCACGTATGGCGAGTACCACAGAATTGATTGCCCCGGCCGAAGTTCCACTGATAATCGGAAACGGGCAGGGCGAACCTTTCGGCAGCATTTCGCTAATTGCCTTGAGTACACCGACCTGGTAGGCACAGCGGGCACCGCCGCCCGGCAACACGAGTCCGATATCACGCTGGATCGGGGCCAGGTCCTGCACTACTTTCTTGTCCTTCATAAGTGACTGATGTTAACCAGAACCATCGATACCCTACAAGGCATCCGATCACGACATGCTAAGATCGATCCTCACTCATAATCAAAGAGAAGCACGACAATGGCAGGAATCATAGGTCGGATGCTGACTACGATACTCGTTACCCTGGGTCTGACGACACCGGCCATGGCGGAAATTACCGTGGGTGAGGCTGCACCGTCGTTTCGACTGCAGGATCAGAAGGGTGCGTGGCACTCGCTGGAACAATACAGCGGCAAATGGATCGTGTTGTATTTTTACCCGAAGGACGATACGCCGGGCTGCACGAAGGAAGCCTGCGCTTTTCGTGATAATATTTTTGCCTTCGAAGACATCGGTGCGATCATACTCGGCGTCAGTCTCGATGACGTTGAATCACACAAGGCTTTCGCAGAAAAATACAGCCTGCCATTCTCACTTTTATCGGATGCCGAAACGACTACGGCGACGGATTACGGTGTATTGAAGAAAATGGGTCCGTTCAAATTCGCCAAACGACAGTCATTCATCATTGATCCGGCCGGAAATATTGCCAGGCATTACGAGCAGGTCAATGCGGAAAGTCATTCCGCCGAGGTACTTGCCGATCTGAAGAACCTGATAAATCCGAGCGACTGACCGAAGGACTCGGGACTACCGCGTCTGATGAGCGGTAACCGAACTGTCCTCGATCTCACTCTGGTCTTGGCGGTTAAACATGCCTCCCAGCCAGCCGCCGACCAGCGCCCAAATTCCGGCAAGACTAGCGCCGATTGTCGCCATTGCAGCCAACCCGAGGCCCATGCCGTCGCTTAGATAAGCATAGACATTGCCCCAAACTGCATCACCTCCCCTGTACAATGCAACATCGATAACCGGTTTCGCCTTGAACCGTGTCTCTCGGTCCAGCGCCGTAAACAGCATTTCGCGAGCTGGTCTTGTTATGCCATAGTTACCGGCGCGGCGTACTACCTGCAGGGTGAGCGCCACGATCATGATCGGCGCAAACGCCAGGATTGCCATTCCGGCCACAATGATCACCGGCACAAGCGCTAAAGTGATGGACATACCGAAGCGTGTGACGATTCGACCTGTCGCAAACATGCCGAGCGCAAAGGTCAGGATATTCACTATCAAATCGACGCGCGCGAGATACTTGGCCCGGACGGCTTCTTCGAACGGACGCAAAACGTCCGTCTGCGCAAAATACACGAATGAACCCAGCGCTGTATAAAACAGAAGAAAGGCACCTATACCCAACAGGTAAGGGTTTGTGAAAAACATCTTGAATCCGGCCAGCGGGTTGCCGCCGATCTGCGCCTTCGACAGGTCAACATGCACCGACTCATTGTGCAAATCAGTAACCTTCAGCCGCTCGAGATAGAAAGACAGAACGATAGGCACTACCAACATCAGCGCCGCGATAAGCATCAGCTCCGTGCCCAATGATTCGGCGAAAAAAGCGGGAATGGATGGCCCGACCAAGGCCCCGAGGCTCGAACCAGCCGCGATAAACGCAAACAAACGGTTGGATTGCTCTTTCGTGTACAGATCTGCCATGAAAGTCCAAAACACCGAAAGGTGGTACAAACTGAACACGCTGACCCACAGGTAGAAAGCTTTATCGACGGTCAGCAGCAACTCGTAATTGATGCCGAGCGGACCCAGACTCCAGTCGATCGAGAGATCCAGTAGCACGGAATCCTGCGATCCGCTTGTAAGGACATAAAAAAGAATAAATGAGCCCGTAAAAAAGGTATACATACCGGGCACGAGATACTTGAACTTGACCCGGGTGACGAAGAAACCGTAGATCGCCACAACCGCCAGGCACAGGAAGAAATTTATATTCCAAAGCTGAGATATTTCGGTGCGTGTCCAGTCGCTGGCCATGGCATCCCGAACGGGACGCAGTATGTAGTAGGCCGCCATGATAGTGAACACAAAAAGAAACGAAAAGAGAACGGTACGAAGCTCATTTGGGTTTATCTTCGATGCCGTCTTCATAATTCTGGCAAAATAATTGTCATCTCGCTCAACCATTAGCTTTCTTCCACAAATTCACGGGTGCGCCCGGTATTCAATCAACCTTAAGGGTCGCGAATGACTCATCGAAACTCTGCTCGGACGCAGACTTGCCACTGTTGACTTCAAATGTCTTGTTCAGCGCATCTGTCGAACCCAGAACCGCAACACAAACACGCGCCACGTCGACTCGCGGAATCGTGCCGGTTCCCTCATCGCCCTGGGCGAAGACCACTGTCTTCTGGCCACCCGCTGCGTTGACAAGTCCGCCGGGACGAATGATCGTATAAGGTACGCCGCTGTTCCGCAGTGCCTCCTCGCCCTTGAACTTCCATTTGAGGATATTGTTGAACATCTTGTTCAGAACATGATCCTCGTGGGTAACGCCCATCGATGAAACCAGCACGAACTGCCGCAATTCAGCCGCAGCAGCGGCCTCGGCCATGTTTTTAACCCCGCCGTAATCAACAAATTCCGGCCCGTTGTCAGGGTCGCCGCGACCCGCACCGATAGCCGAGATCAACCCGTTAACACCGTCGAGAGCGGCATCAATCGTCGCCCGCTCGCGGACATCGCCAACAGCGTATTCAATGTCATCACCGAGACTTGCGCGGGCTTTTTCCTCATTCCGAACGAATGCGCGAACACGATAACCGCTAGCCAGCAGTTGTTTGACAATCTCGCTCCCGGTGCCACCGGTTGCACCAGCGACGAGCACCCGTTCAGCTGACTGCTGCTCAATTTGTGCCGCAATCGAGCCTTCATTTGCAACAGCTGACTGACCTGTACAGATCGCCGCAAACAACAATAAGGCGACCCGCAAGTTACGAGTGCCCAGATTTTTTTCTGCCAAGCTTTGCATATTCAATTCCTTAAGGCTGCATGCCACTCCCTTTAATAATACCGGTACCGGATAAAAATATGCTATCTGCGCACTATTGGCACCGCTACCGATGATGTTGCCAGGTGCAAACCCTATATCGTGACGACATGGAGTATATACCGCTGAAACCTGGTCCTTCGCCAAGCCTTGAATATATTCACTGACCAATTACGGGCAGAATACGCATTTCATTGGTACAACCGCTGACATCACGCATGGTGCCCTTGGTGAATATAACCAAATCACCCTCACACACGTGCCCCAGGTCAATCAGTATCCTGCAAACATCCTTGAACAAGGGCTCGGAACGATCATGAGTCCCCTCAAAGGCAATCGGGTAAACGCCACGATACAGCGCAACGCGGCAACAGGTACTTTCGTTTCTTGTGAAAGCAAAAATTGGTACTCTGGACCGTATCCGAGACATCCAGCGCGGGGTCGTGCCGGATTCAGTCAAGGCAATGATTGCCTTTACTTCGAGATGGTTGGCCGTGTACATGACACCCATCGCGATAGCCTCATCGACCGCACCAAACCGATCATTCAAACGATGCCGACTGATACCCGAGGCAGACTGGTGGTACTTCTCCGCACCTATACAGACCTCGGCCATCGCCAGCACGGCCTTAGCGGGAAATTTGCCCACTGCTGTTTCAGCTGACAACATGACAGCATCAGTACCATCCATAACCGCGTTTGCCACATCGGACACTTCGGCGCGGGTCGGCATCTGGCTGGTGATCATTGACTCCATCATCTGGGTTGCGGTGATACACACCGTATGAAGGTTACGCGACATCTTGATAATGGTTTTCTGCAAGCCAGCCAAACCGGCAAAACCCATTTCGATGCCCAGATCGCCGCGCGCCACCATGACACCGTCACTGGCGTTGATAATCTCCTCAAGATTACCCATGGCCTCCGCGCGCTCAATTTTCGCGATGATATGCCCGGTGCCACCGGCCTCCTGCAGCACTTGCCTGGCCATATTGAGATCGCCTGCTTCACGCACAAACGACACGGCGATCCATTCAAGATCCGCTTTTGCCGCCCTGCGCAAATCATCAAAATCCCTGTCGGTAAGCGCCGGCGCGGAAATACCGCCGCCCTTGCGATTGATACCTTTCTTATCGGAAAGCGTACCGCCAACCATCACCCGGCATTTGATTCGGGCACCTTGTTTTGACTCGACGGCCAGCACGATCTGGCCATCATCGAGCAACAACTCGTCTCCGACAGCGACATCCTCAACCAGTTGTTCGTAAGCAACGCCGACTTCCTGCTGATCGCCTGCTTGCGGGTCGAGTTGGCTATCAAGTGTGAATGATTTACCTTCCTTAAGGATCACATAACCATCAAGAAATCGATTGATGCGAATTTTCGGACCCTGCAGATCGCCCAGAATGCCAATGTGGCGACCGCAACGTTTTGCAACATCCCGCACCATATCGATCCGACGCTGGTGATCATCCCACGTACCGTGGGAAAAATTCAGCCTGACTACATCAACACCAGCCGCAAATAACTTTTCCAGTTCTTCCGGTCCGTCCGTAGACGGGCCGAGTGTCGCAATAATTTTTGTCCGTCGCATACGCGGATTATTCCACAATCAATGCCATCTGGCTCGTGGTGTCTGCTATGACTGCCATAATCAGCTTGCGGGAGCAGCTTTCGGCCGTAACAGATCAGCATTTGCGCCCGGAAACCATAATCACAGGGTACGCTGCGGGGAAATATCCGTTATGCAGAGGCCTGAGTCGTCGCCCGCTGCTCGAGTATGGCAACAGCCGGCAGGGTTTTACCCTCAAGAAACTCGAGAAAGGCGCCACCACCTGTAGAAATATAGGACACACCATCGGTTACAGCATATTTTTCAAGTGCGGCCAGCGTATCGCCACCACCTGCGATACTGAATGCCGCGCTGTCGGCAACGGCGTGCGCAATGCGCTCCGTTCCACTACCGAACTGATCGATTTCAAAAACACCGACCGGCCCGTTCCAGACTATCGTGCCCGCTGCAGCCAAAAACTCTGCATAAGCCTCGGCCGTCTTCGGCCCAATATCAAGAATCAACTCGTCTGCTTCGACCTCATCGATGAGCCTGACCTGCGATGGAGCCTGGTCGCTAACCTCAATAGAAACAACAACATCTTCGGGTAACGGCACCTGTGCCCGCTGCCCACCCTCTCCAACCTTCATAAGGCTACGCGCCTCGGCAACAAGATCTGCCTCATACAAAGACTCGCCGACCGGATGATCGGCGGCCGCAATAAACGTATTGGCAATGCCACCGCCGACAATCAACTGATCCACTACCTGCAACAGAGTCTTTAGCACCGTCAGTTTCGTCGAAACCTTCGACCCACCGACGATAGCAACAACCGGGCGCGCCGGATTACTCAGCGCCTGACCGAGTGCTTCAAGCTCACCGATCAGCAACGGCCCCGCGCAGGCTACCGGCGCGTACTGCGCGACACCATGGGTGCTGGCCTGTGCCCGGTGCGCAGTTCCAAATGCATCCATAATGAAAACATCACACAACGCAGCCATTTGCCGCGACAGTTTTTCGTCGTTGGCCTTCTCACCCTGGTTAAAACGTACGTTCTCGCACAAAACGACCTCACCCGGACCGGCATCGATACCATCAAGCCAGTCCACCTCAAGACGAACCGGTCGCTCAAGCAAACCACTCAAATGATCTGCAACAGGTTGCAAGGAAAATTGCGGATCATATTCCCCTTCAACAGGCCGGCCAAGATGCGACAACAGGATAACGACAGCTCCACGCTCAAGCGCCAGCCTAATCGTCGCCAGGGTCGCGTGAATACGCGTATCACTGGCTACCACACCATTCTTCAGCGGGACATTCAGATCAAGACGGATCATGACCCGTTTACCGGCCAGATTCTGATCCGCCATTCTCAGAATATTCATCGTCATTGCATGCGTATTGGTTACCCGGCGTTAATCAACGCCAATGTGGTATCGAGCATACGATTGGAGAAGCCCCACTCGTTGTCGTACCACGAACAAACTTTAACCAGATCACCACCCATAACCTTGGTCATTGTCGCGTCGAAGGTCGATGAATTCGGATTGTGATTGAAGTCGATCGATACCAGGGGACCATCGTTATAGCCAAGCACCCTGCCAAGGGAATCATTGCCGGATGCAGCCGTGCGCATAATCTCATTGACTTCCTCGACCGTCGTATCACGGGATGCGGTGAATGTCAGGTCAACCAGAGACACATTAATGGTCGGTACCCGAACCGAAAAACCATCGAGCTTGCCGTTTAATTCAGGTAATACAAGACCGACAGCAGCAGCAGCGCCGGTTTTCGTCGGAATCATCGAATGCGTGGCCGACCGTGCACGGCGCAGGTCGGAATGATAAACATCCGTCAATACCTGGTCATTGGTATAAGCATGAATGGTGTTCATAACACCCTGCTCGACACCGATCTTTTCATGCAATGGTTTTATCAGCGGCGCAAGACAGTTGGTTGTACACGATGCATTTGAAACGACCTGATGCTCGGCTCGCAGTGTGCCCTCATTGACACCGAAAACAATAGTTGCATCAATATCGTTACCGGCCGGGGCCGAAATCACTACTTTTTTTGCGCCGGCATCGAGATGAGCCGAAGCCTTCGTCTTGTTGGCAAAAAAACCGGTGCACTCAAATACAACGTCAACACCGAGATCACCCCATGGCAAATCGGCCGGATTGCGTTCTGCAAATACACGAATCCGATCACCATTGACAACCATGTTGTCACCATCGACCGTTATCTCACCTGAAAACGGACCATGCGCCGAGTCGAAGCGAGTCAGATGTGCATTTGTTTGTGCGTCACCCAGATCATTGATTGCAACGATACTCAGCTCATTGGTTCGGTCGGCCTCATAAATGGACCGCAGGACATTGCGCCCGATACGTCCGTAACCATTAATTGCAATTCTAATTGACATCATTCTTTCTCCAATAGGCGCAATGCCTGCGCCACAATATTCTCAGTCGTGAATCCAAAATGTTTAAAAAGCTCACCGGCCGGTGCCGACTCACCGAAACAATCCATACCGATGACCCGCCCGGCAGAACCAACAAAGCGATACCACAAACCTGTCGCTCCCGCTTCAATTGCGATACGTCGATTAATTGCAGCCGGCAGAACGGACTCGCGGTAGGCCTCATCCTGAGCGAGAAATGCAGCGCTGCACGGCATTGACACAACCCGCACCCGACACCCGGCCTCGGTCAACGTGCCGGCGGCGGTAACCGCCAGGGCAACCTCCGAGCCGGTCGCGAGCAGGATCAGGTCAGGATTTTCAGCATCACACAAAACATAAGCACCGCGACGGATCGCAGCCAGTTGTTCATCTGTCCGCGACTGGTGAGCAAGACCCTGACGGGTCAGAATCAGGCTGGTCGGGCCAGAACCGGTCTCGATTGCATCTTGCCAGGCAACCGCCGTTTCAACTGCATCACAGGGGCGCCAGACGCGCATATTAGGAATCAGTTGCAAACTGGCAGTGTGCTCAATCGGTTGATGAGTCGGGCCATCCTCACCGAGACCGATCGAATCATGGGTAAAAACATGAATCGTACGAATACCCATCAGAGCAGACATGCGCAAGGCATTACGCGAATAATCCGAGAATGTCAGGAATGTACCGCCATACGGAATAAATCCACCGTGCAAAGCCAGGCCATTCATGATCGTCGCCATACCGAACTCGCGCACGCCATAAGAAATGTAATTGCCGGCTGCGTCATCAGCGCTGATCACAGTGGAACCGGAATGCCTGGTCAGATTCGAACCAGTCAGGTCGGCCGAGCCGCCAAGCAGTTCCGGCAAGAACGGTGCAAATGCATTCAATGCATTCAATGAAGCCTTGCGGGTAGCGACGGACGTGCCGGCCTCTGCAATAGCAGCCACCGCAGCATCAGCTGCCGATGGCCAATCTGCAGGAAGCCCGCCGTTGATTCGTCGTTCAAATTCGGCGGCAAGTTGCGGATATTTCGCAGCGTAACCAGCCATGCATTGATGCCATTGGCTTTCCGCCACCTGACCCGCTTCCGCCTGGTTCCACGCTGCGCTAATAGCCTCGGGGATGACAAAGGGCGGCTCATCCCAACCCAGCCATTCACGGGCTGCCGCAATTTCATCGTCACCCAGCGGGGCACCATGGGTAGCCTCGGTACCCTGCTTATTCGGCGCACCAAAACCAATGATTGTTTTACAGCAAAGCAGTGACGGCTGGTCGGTATTTTCCCGAGCCTCGGCAATTGCAGCATGAATCGCCGCTGGATCATGCCCGTCCACTGCGGCGATGACATGCCAGCCATAGGCACGAAAACGTTCCGGTGTATCATCAGTAAACCAGCCGCCAACCTCACCATCGATCGAGATACCGTTATCGTCATACAGGCAAATCAGCTTGCCAAGCTTTTGTGTGCCGGCCAGCGAGCAGGCCTCATGAGAGATCCCCTCCATCAAGCATCCGTCACCGAGAAATACATAAGTGTGGTGATCGACGATCTCATGGCCCGGTCGGTTAAATTCTGCGGCCAGCATTTTCTCTGCCAGTGCCATACCGACAGCGTTGGCCATACCCTGACCAAGCGGCCCGGTTGTGGTTTCGATACCAAGATCCGGGCTATATTCCGGATGCCCCGCAGTTTTCATGCCGAATTGGCGAAAATTGCGCAGATCATCGATCGACAGCGGATAACCGGAAAGGTGTAATAACCCATATAAAAGCATCGAACCGTGGCCATTGGACAACACGAATCGGTCACGATCAGGCCAGCAAGGATTTATCGGATTATGCTTGAGGAAATCATTCCACAGCACTTCAGCCATATCAGCCATGCCCATTGGCATACCCGGATGGCCTGAACGGGCCTGCTGCACTGCGTCCATCGCCAGTATTCGCAAGGCATCGGCCAGTTTCCTGCGGGGCGTCGGTAAAACCGGTTGATCAGAATTTTTTTCCATCATTGCTTGGATGTTCTTATTCGGGGCGCGCATTGTCGCGTACTCGCCTGTGACTGGCAATAAGGGGCGTCCGCTATTAAGACAAACAGGGTCGATAAAATTCCCACTTTCAAACCCGGCATAATCAAATAAAGCAAATCGGACGCCAGATCCCTATAATGTTCGGTTGGAAATCATATTTAACAGGCGATATTTTATGGGCAGCAGAAAGCTATTTACATCAGAATCTGTTTCCGAAGGCCACCCCGACAAGATGGCTGACCAGATCTCGGATGCCGTACTCGACGCAATACTTGCCGAAGCACCACGGTCGCGTGTGGCGGCGGAGACCATGATCAAAACAGGTTTTGTCATCCTGGCCGGAGAAATCAACACCGACGCAAAAATCGATCTTGAACCGATCGTCCGCGAACTAATCTGCGCTATTGGTTATGACGATTCAGCCAAGGGTTTCGATGGCAAAACCTGCGGCATACTGAATGCACTCGGCAAACAATCGGGCGATATCAACCAGGGGGTTGATCGTGACGACCCGCGCACCCAGGGTGCCGGCGACCAGGGCATGATGTTCGGCTATGCAGCAAATGAAACGGATGTCCTGATGCCCGCCCCGATCACCTATTCCCATCGTCTTGTCGAACAACAGGCAATGGTTCGTAAAGCCGGCAAACTGCCGTGGCTGCTGCCCGATGCCAAGAGCCAGCTGACCTTTATTTACGAAGATGACAAGCCCACCGGCATAGATGCCATTGTTCTATCCACACAACACACCCGGGATGTCACCAATGAAACCATCCGGGAAGGCATCATCGAAGAAGTCATCAAGCCGATTATTCCTGCTGAATGGTTCAGCCAGGTCTCGAAGGACAAGATTCATATCAACCCCACCGGTCGTTTCGAGACCGGCGGCCCCGAGGGTGACTGCGGTCTGACCGGACGCAAGATCATTGTCGATACCTACGGCGGCATGGCCCGTCACGGCGGCGGTGCCTTCTCCGGCAAGGATCCGTCCAAGGTAGATCGCTCGGCGGCCTACATGACCCGCTATGTGGCCAAGAATATCGTGGCTGCCGGTCTGGCTGAACGCTGTGAAGTCCAGGTGTCCTACGCCATCGGTGTCGCAGAGCCGACCTCGATTTCGGTCGACACATTCGGCACCAGCCAGTTGTCCGAGCAACAGATTACCGCGCTAATCCGCGAACACTTCGATCTGACACCGTTTGGTATCAAGGAAACCCTGCAACTCGAAAGGCCGATTTATTGCCAGACCGCTGCGTACGGTCACTTTGGCCGCGAAGGTTTCAGTTGGGAAAATACCGACAAGGCTGATGCACTACGTGGCTGAGCCACGGGCTGATCATGACTTCCATAGCAAACATCCCGATCACAAAGAACAGCATTCACGGAGCAAGTTAAATGGGTACGAAAGCAGTTGAAGCCATCAGCAATGATTACCATGTCGCCGACATATCACTGGCAGACTGGGGTCGGCGCGAAATATCGATTGCTGAAACCGAGATGCCGGGTCTGGTATCGCTGCGCAATGAATATGCAACCCAACAGCCGCTGAAGGGCGCACGTATTGCCGGCTCATTGCACATGACAATCCAGACCGCTGTCCTGATTGAAAGTCTCGTCGCACTTGGCGCAGAAGTTCGCTGGGCATCATGCAACATCTATTCGACGCAGGACCATGCAGCAGCGGCAATCGCCGCCACCGGCGTCCCCGTGTTTGCCTTCAAGGGCGAAACACTTGACGAGTACTGGGAATTCACCCATCGAATTCTCGACTGGCCTGAAGGCGATTACCCGAACCGGATTCTCGATGATGGCGGCGATGCCACACTGCTTGCAATCCTGGGCTCGAAAGCAGAACAGGATCCGTCGGTGCTCGATAATCCATCGAGTGAAGAAGAGGTCGCACTGTTTGCAGCAATCAAGAAACGTCTTGCCGACCGGCCGAACTGGTACAGCAAGCTCAAAGATGCCATCGGCGGCGTAACGGAAGAAACGACCACCGGCGTCATGCGACTGTACCAGATGGAACGGGACGGTGGGCTGCCGTTCCCGGCTATCAACGTCAACGACTCGGTCACCAAGTCCAAGTTCGACAACCTGTACGGCTGCCGCGAATCACTCGTTGACGGCATCAAGCGCGCCACTGACGTCATGATTGCCGGCAAGACTGCACTCATATGCGGCTACGGTGATGTCGGCAAGGGCTGCGCACAATCAATGCGCGGACTCGGCGCGACAGTCTGGGTTACCGAAATCGATCCGATCTGCGCCTTGCAGGCGGCGATGGAAGGTTACCGCGTGGTAACAATGGATGAGGCGGCCGACAAAGCCGACATCTTCGTCACGGCAACCGGCAACTTTCACGTCATCTCCCATGAGCATATGGTGAAGATGAAAGATCAGAGCATCGTCTGCAATATCGGACATTTCGATAATGAAATTGACGTCGCCAGCCTGAATGACTGCACCTGGGAAGAGATCAAACCACAAGTCGACCATGTGATCTTTCCGGACGGTAAACGAATTATTCTGCTGGCCGGCGGACGACTCGTAAACCTTGGTTGTGCCACAGGCCATCCAAGTTTTGTCATGTCAAACTCGTTCACCAACCAGGTTCTGGCACAGATTGAGTTATGGCAGAGTCCTGAAAACTACAGTAATGAAGTTTATGTTTTGCCCAAGCATCTTGATGAAAAGGTAGCTCGCCTGCACCTGGCCAAACTCGGCGTCAGCCTGACTACCCTGACGCAACAACAGGCCGACTACCTCAACCTGACAATTGACGGGCCATACAAGCCCCCACACTACCGCTACTAGCCGTTTACCGGGGTACAATCCTGATTCCAACGCGGTATTTCACAGCATGACTCAGTCCACGTTTTCATTACCTGTCTAAGCTATAGTGAGTATTGTCATTCGCAACCCGCATCCCTCACATGTTGAGCGCCACTCCATCCAACTTACGCCTGCTGCACATCACTGACCCGCATCTGCATAGTGATGCGGAAAGCCGGATGCACGGCGTTGTAACCTTCGATACATTTCGCGCTGTTATCCAACAGGCTATGCTGAATACACAACCTCCTGATGCCATCATCGCCACCGGCGATCTCACCCATGATGGAACCGTTGCCGGATACCGGCTTTTTCAAAGCGTGCTTGCCCCGCTGAATACGCCCGTACTGTGCATACCGGGCAACCACGACGCACCGAATATCATGACCAGCGTATTGAATGATGCGCCGTTTCAGGTCAACGGTTTATACCGGGCACACGGCTGGTTGCTGATCATGCTGAACAGCTTTAGCGACGGCATCGTTGCGGGCCACCTGGGCCCGGCGGAACTGGAGCGTCTGCACAACACCCTGCACGGGAACCCCTCAACGCCTGCACTGATCTGCCTTCATCACCATCCGTTACCGATAGGCAGTCGCTGGCTGGACGACATTGCGTTGCAAAACCCCGATGAACTGTTTGCGATCATCGATGCCGCTCCGCAGGTTTGCGGTGTCTTGTGGGGTCATGTGCATCAGGCTTCAGATCGACAACGTAATGACATCCGGTTAATCAGCAGCCCGTCAACCTGTTCACAATTTCGCCCGAACAGTGACAACTTCGCAATTGACACCCGCCCACCCGGGTTTCGCTGGCTTGATTTGCTGGCGGACGGTACGATCGAAACTGAAGCCATATGGCTCGATTAAGTACTCTGCTCAGAACCGCCTGCCTGTGTACCGCAGTAATCGCTTGCAATGTAGCGAGCGCGGTGCCGCTGTGGGAAATCGAGGGCACCAGCAACCGCATCCGCTTGCTCGGCTCGGTACACTTCCTGCGCGCCGAAGACTACCCGCTGCCGCCGGCAATCTACGATGCCTACCGGGAGGCCGACATCATCGTCATGGAACTGGCCCTGGATAAGATCCTGCCAACCGACGTGCTGCGCGTGCAGCAACAATTAGCCGTCGATCCGGATGGGCGTGGCCTTAGCGAACTGGTCAACGCCGGCACTTTTCGCAAGGTAAGGTCACTGGCAGCCGCTATCGACATTGACCTCAACCCGCTGCAACCATTCGAACCATGGTTTGCAGCGCTGCAGATTACCCAGCTACGGTTGCAACAACTGGGCTTCAACGGCAGTTATGGCATAGATGCCATGCTAACCCGCAAAGCCGGCACGGACGGCAAACCACTGCTCGGCCTGGAAACACTTGGCGAACAATTTCTCGCGCTCGATACACTGTCCGCAGCGGCGCAACAACAATTTCTGCTACAAACCCTCGAAGATGCAAGCTCGATCAGCAACGATCTTGAGAACATTGTGCAAGCCTGGAGGCAGGGTGATATTGCAATCCTCAACAACCTGCTGCTTAAAGGACTTGATGAGCAAGCGGAAGTTTATGAACAAATCCTGATCCAGCGTAACCGCCGCTGGGTACAGACAATTATTGATTTTACGAATAATTCGCAGGACTACCTGATCATCGTTGGCGCGCTACACCTTATCGGTGAAGACAGCGTACCTAATATGCTTGACGATGCCGGCATCCGGACCCGGCGGATTAATTAGCGAACCCGCATCCTGCACTTGAATTCATCGTGATGCCTACTGCGGCATTTCCTGGCGAATGGATCGCAGTAACGGTTGTAATAATTTCAGTCTCCCCAACGCATCATCAATTTCCAAACAGTGCTGCTTTTGTTCCAGCGATATCGGCAGAATCTCGGCAAACCGCCAACCTACCCAGGTTGCATCATCGTAGTGCATCTCTATATTGTCATAAAGCCTGCCAAGATCATTGATGATGACTTCGATTAACTTACTCATCGAAAGATACTCGTCCGGTATATGTTGGCTTGTTTCAACCTCCAGCAATTCGACCCTGCCAATAAAAAGACCATTGTCCTGGCGAGTACACGAACACACCTGAAAGCGATCGATTCCGAGCGCAGTTATACCGAGAATTCCATCACTGCCCTGGTACCAGTCAACAATCTGTGCTGTCGTACCAATCAACCCAATCGGTACATCAACGATTTCTGAATCCGATTGCAGCAACAAAATACCGAAGGGGCGGTCTTCTCTCATACAGTGACTGACCATATCAAGGTAGCGTGGTTCAAAAATGCGCAATGGCAGCGGCCCGCCCGGAAATAAAACGGTATTCAAAGGAAACAGAGAAATAGTTTCAATCGTCAATGTCGGCACCCCAGAGCATCGATACCAGGATAATTGGCATTAGATACCAATACATCAAGGAAATCGGGCGCCAAGCTCCGCCTCCAGCAAGCTGTGAATCCCGCCAAATCCGCCATTACTCATGACAACCAGCTTATCTCCCGGCATGGCCTGTGCAACGGCCCCGGCAGCGATTGAGCCGATATCATCACTGATCTGTACCCGGTTCAATGTCCGTAAGGCTTTGCCCAGATCCCAACCTAACCCGGCAGGCCGGTAAACCCAGACCTCATCAGCGGCATCAAGCGCTGCAGCAAGCTGATTTGCATGGACTCCAAGCTTCATCGTATTGGAGCGTGGCTCGAGAATTACCAGCAGACGCCCGTCCGGCATATCACGGCGGAGTGCATCGATGGTTCGCTTGATCGCAGTAGGGTGATGGGCAAATTCATCGTAGAAACTCACCCCGCCCCAGGTACCACGTAACTCCAATCGCCGCCGAACACCTCCAAACCGGCCAATGGCCGTAATCGCCTGATCGACCGATACGCCAAGCGCCTGCGCGGCGATCAATGCCGCGACGGCATTCTCCGCATTGTGCGCACCAATCATGTTCCATGCGGTTGTGCCCCGGACATGTACGTCACTCATCAGGCTAAATTGACCGGGATGATCCGCCAAGCCCTTCCAATCAGCTAACGAGTCCGGGTCACTCGAGAATGTTTCGATTGGGGTCCAGCAACCACGTTCAACGACCGCACGAACGTTGTCATCATCAGCGGGAATAATCAGCCGACCGTTACCGGGCAACATTCGTAATAGCTGGTGAAACTGCCACTGTATGGCTTCAAGATCCGCATATATGTCTGCGTGATCGAATTCAAGATTGCTAATGATCTGGATGTCGGGGTGGTAATGAAGGAATTTCGCACGCTTATCAAAAAATGCCGTATCGTACTCATCGGCCTCGAGAACGAAGATGGATCCCGCGCCCAAACGCGCAGAGACATCGAAATCAACGGCCCGACCACCAATCAGAAAACCCGGTTTCAGCCCGGCCTGCTCAAGGATAAAAGCAAGCAGGCTGGTTGTCGTCGTCTTGCCGTGCGTACCGGCAACCGCCACGACCTGCTGATCGGCCAATACTTCTGAAACCAGCCATTGCGGACCGGACATGTAAGCCATGCGGCGATTCAGTATTGCCTCAATGATTGGCATGCCCCGCGACATGACATTGCCGATGATGATGACATCAGGTTGCAACTCAAGTTGGTCAGGTTGGTACCCATCGATAATATCGATACCGAGGTCAGCCAGTTGCTCACTCATTGGCGGGTACACACCCAGATCTGCACCGGTAACACGATGACCTGCCGCCCGTGCAATAGCGGCAATCCCCGCCATGAACGTTCCACAAATACCAAGAATATGCAGATGCATCGGTCTACCCGGGCTAGTTACCGATCCCATCCGGCATCAGCGCAAACAGGATTCTTGTATGCAGGAAAAAATACCCGATAGCTATCAGCAAACCAACAGCGTACGGTCGCGATAATGCACGTGACAGGATATGCCCATCGATTGTGACCGACCAGATCATGATCAGAAAAATAATGATAGTCGGCATTGCCGGCATCGATCCGGCCTCCAGTGTGACCTGTTGCCAGAGACTGAACGGGATGGATAATGCGCTGAGTAAAGCGCTGGTACCAAGCATCGCAGTTACGGTACGTTTATAACGCGCACGATAGCCGGCCACATTTAACAATAGCCACAATAAGCCAAATAACAATGCCAGGCTGACGAGCACCGTACGTGCCAGCACGTCATTCAGACCATGCGTGATAAGCGCGATTGGCACCTGAGTAGCAATATAGACCACCAGGGTAAACCAGAGCATAAACGACGAATCAGGCAGGTCTTCCGGCCCGGATCTGCGTAAAGCAATATTGATAAATGCCTGAACGTAAGCAAGCATTAGACTAATATATCGTACATAGACGCTACCCGCGCTTCCAAAAACCACAGTGTAAGGTCAATAGTATGCCAGTTAATAATGATCAGCTATGGTTGATCGACACTCAGGATGACCTGGATGCCTTGTGTCCTGCTCTCGCCGCCGCCGACCATATTGGCTGTGACACAGAATTTATGCGCACCCGAACCTACTCACCAAAACTGAGCCTTGTCCAGGTCGCAACTGTAACAAAAACGGCCTGTATCGATGCGCTGGCGGAAATCGATACTACAGAGTTCAGACAGATTATTCGCGAGCACGCAGGACCACTCATTTTCCATGCCATCAAACAGGATCTGGAGGTTTGGTATACTACTTGGCAGGAACTGCCGACGGCTATTTTCGATATTCAGATCGCGGCCGGATTCCTGGGTTTCCAGCCGCAGATCGGTTACGGCAACCTCGTCAAGGAATTACTCAACGTCTCACTTAAGAAAGACCAGACCCAAACCGACTGGTTGCAACGACCACTGACCAAAGCCCAGATCCACTATGCAACCGATGATGTGGCATACCTGCATAAGGTTTACGATATCGTGCGTAGACGACTTGAAGACTGCGGCCGTTATGAATGGGTGCTGGCCGATTGTATGGCACTCATCAGCCCAGAACTTTACGACATCGCGCCGGAAGATGCCTGGCAACGCCTATCCAGCGTAACGTACCTGCCGATCGAGGTACAGGCACGTGCACGCGCACTCGCCAGCTGGCGCGAAATGCGCGCCAAACAGGCCAATCGGCCACGTCAATGGATACTTGCCGATAAAGCATTAATCCAGATCGCCCATACCAACCCGGCCAAGACCAGCGATCTGAACGGCATCGCGAAGTTACCAACGAATGTGGTGAAAAATCAGGGCAAGCAGATTTTAAACGCCTTGCAATGCGCCAATGACGAACTGGCCAACGGTCAACTCGATCTGGCTCAGAAACCCACGCCACTACCGCCTGAAAAAAAGCAGCTACAGCGATTGGCGGAGATCGTCCGCAAAACAGCCCGTGAACTGGACATCGCACCGGAGATACTGGCAACCCGGCGGGATCTCATTGGCATCCTGAACGGCAAAATCGACAACCGTCCGCTTGTGGGCTGGCGCCGCGCAATCATCGGCGACAAACTGCTGGACAGCTGTTGAAACAAAATCAGTCGGACAGCCCCTGCAACCCCAACGCCGCTTTAAGCCTCCCATAAACAGCGTCCATATCACCCTGACCATCCACCTTACGCAACAAGCCCGCAGATTGGTAATACTCGATCAACGGTTCGGTTTGCTGACGATAGACATCAAGGCGATTGCCGATCGTTTCTTCATTATCATCAGCCCGCTGAATCAACTCCCCGCCGGCTTCGGTACAGGCATCAAGCTCGCTCTCTGGTGAGAAATAAATATTCAGCAATTTACCGGTTAGCGAACAGGTACGTCTTCCGGTTAGCCGCTTTAGCAAAATATCCAGGTCAACATCGAGCAAAACCACTGCATCCAGCTTCTTGCCCAATTCTACCAACACCCCGCCGAGCAATTTGGCCTGCGCAAGGTTGCGCGGAAATCCATCAAGGATAAAACCAGCCTCGATATCCGGCCGCTGCAACCGCTCCTGAAGCATACCCAACACAATCTCATCAGAAACCAGTTCGCCGGCATCCATCGCCTGCCGGGCTAGCTGGCCCAACTCGGTACCGGCTGTTACCGCCTCGCGCAACAGGTCGCCGGTTGAGACCTGGATCATCGAATGCTCTGCCATCAGGCGTTGTGCCTGAGTACCCTTGCCGGAACCCGGCGCACCTAAAAATACGATTTTCATGGTCGCGGTAAACTACGCGCTCGACCGTAGCACGTCAATCGTTGAAACCCACGGGTTACTCGCAGGATTCGTGTTATGTTTCGAGTCCGCAAATCAACCCGCACAACCAACAGGAACAACCAATGCCAAAACAGGCCGCAGCAAAAAAAATGCTTTTTACGCACAATCCGGAGGTGTGACTGCGGTCATTAATGCAAGTGCCTGCGGTGTTATAGAAACTGCCCGTAAACACCGAAACAAGATCGGCAAGGTCTATGCGGGGCGCAACGGAATCATCGGCGCGCTAACCGAAGACATGATCGATACCAGCAAGGAAACCGCGGCAACCATTGCAGGCCTGCGCCATACGCCCGGTGGTGCCTTTGGCTCCGCACGCTACAAGCTCAAGGGTCTGGACGTAAACCGAGCCGAATACGAGCGACTGATCGAGGTGTTCCGGGCGCATAACATCGGCTATTTTTTCTATAACGGCGGTGGTGATTCGGCCGATACGTGCTTTAAAGTGTCGCAGCTGTCAAAAAAACTGAAATTCCCGGTGCAGGCTATTCATGTGCCCAAAACGGTCGACAATGATCTGCCGATAACCGATACCTGCCCGGGATTCGGCTCGGTGGCCAAATATGTTGCCATCTCGACGCGCGAAGCCGCGCTTGATGTCGAATCGATGGCCAGGACCTCCACGAAGGTCTTCGTGCTGGAGGTTATGGGCCGGCATGCCGGCTGGATAGCAGCTGCCGGGGGGCTGGCCGGTAACGGTCGCGGTGAAGCACCACATATCATCCTGTTTCCCGAGATCCCGTTTGATAAAACTGCATTCCTGAAACGAGTCGCCGCAACTGTCCGTGACCATGAGTATTGCGTCATTGTCGTCAGCGAAGGCGCCGCCTGGCCGGATGGCCGCTTTCTGGCCGATGCCGGCAGGACCGATGCATTTGGCCACAAGCAGCTCGGCGGGGTCGCGCAGGTGGTCGCCCAGCTGATCAGCGATGAGCTGGGGCTCAAATACCACTATGCCATCGCCGATTACCTGCAGCGCTCGGCTCGTCACATCGCGTCGGCTACCGACGTCAAACAGGCCTATGCAGTCGGCAAGGCCGCTGTCGAACTGGCATTGGCAGGAGCAAACTCGGTGATGCCGGCGATTATCCGCCGATCGGACCGCCCCTACCGCTGGAAGATCGATACCGCACCGCTGAGCCGGGTTGCCAACCGGGAAAAAAAGATGCCCAGACGTTTCATCACCCCGGATGGCTATGGGATTACGGCGGCCTGCCGCCGCTACCTGGAACCGCTGATTGCCGGTGAGGACTACCCTCCATACGCCGGTGGCCTGCCTAAATACGTCCGGTTAAAAAATATTCCGGTCAGCCAAAAGCTGAAAACCAAATTTATGTTATGATCGCGCGCTGATTTGGGGGCCGGCCTGCGGACGAAAAGTCTTTATAACCGTGCGGTCGGCAAGCATCAAAAAGACAAATTTCATTCGGTGGGAGGATCCCAAATGCGTTCTACACAGCTAAGGTGCAGCCCATCGCACCTTGCAGACCTGTGTGCCGCGCCCTCTCCCGCCGGACGACAATGACGGAGTAACCCTTAGTATGTCAGTTGCGATTATCCTGGCCCTGTCCCTTTTCGGACTCGCTGCGGCCTTTTACTACTCGCGCTCGGTCAGCCGCGTTGCGGTCGATATGGGCGTCGAAGATGCCGACACGCGCGGCAAACTGCGCAAGATTCATTCGGCGATCGCCGAAGGGGCGATGGCGTTCCTCAAGCAGGAATACAAGTTCATGGCCATCTTCATGGTCCTGTTCGGCATCGTCATCGCCCTCCTGATCGATGATCACCACACCAATAACGTCAATGAAGGCATCTACACGGCCGTCGCGTTCATTTTC
>PVBE011036055.1_pt1 | contig 108571 bp, 97 predicted proteins | sample 1631181 | NCBI WGS metagenome assembly PVBE01 (sample SAMN08397723, study PRJNA350692) | Marine metagenome, whole genome shotgun sequencing project. | isolation source: water | place: Pacific Ocean | collected 2012-04
ATCCGAGGACACTTATGACCTCGTCAGCATGACGCCGGGCATTTCAGGGCAACTGGTCGCCACCGACCCCGACCCCGATGCCTCCCTGACCTACAGTCTGGACGATCCGGTTACCGGTTTGGCCATCAACCCGGACGGCAGTTACACCTTCGCCCCCTCGGACCCCGTCTATCTGTCGCTGGGGGAGGGAGAAATCCTGGCGCTGATCGCCAACTGGACGGTCACCGACAACAAAGGGGCCACTGCCTCCAGCACTCTCACCATCACGGTGAATGGAGCCAATGATGAACCAGTTGCCGCTCCTGCTGACGCTACTGATCCTGTCAGCGGACAACTGGCAGCCAGCGACGTGGACGACAATGCAGTGCTCACCTTCGCCCTGGATGCCCCGGTGCCGGGCCTGGTCGTCAGTGAAGACGGCAGTTACACCTTTGACTCCTCCAATCCCGCCTATGCCGCACTGGTGACGGGAGAATCGGTTGAGGTGATCGCCAACTGGACCGTCACCGATAACGGGGGAGCCTCCGCCTCCAGCACCCTCACCATCACGGTGAACGGGTTCAATGACACCCCAGAAGCGGTAGCGGCCACCAGCACCGCCACGGTCACCGCCACTCCGAATGGAGCCGGTGAGGCGCTTTCCTTCAACCTGAGATGGGAAGAAACGGGAACTGCAGGCGGCATCATCACCGGCAACATCTCCTTCCCGGCCGACACCGTTGCCAACCCGCCTCTCTTCTCAGGACCCTCCGCCACAGTGCCTGGGAGCACCCTGGTCCTCAGGCACGGGGGACAGACCTTCACCTACCAGGACCCCGGGTTTGTTTTCAATGCTGTCCAGCAACTTGATTTCTCCCACGAGATCGTGACCCAACCCGGATTCTCCGACTTCAACGTCTTCACCGGTGACAATGAGTTCACCGGACTCAACCCGCGGGTCCTGGGCAGATCCGAGGACACTTATGACCTCGTCAGCATGACGCCGGGCATTTCAGGGCAACTGGTCGCCACCGACCCCGACCCCGATGCCTCCCTGACCTACAGTCTGGACGAACCGGTTACCGGTTTGGCCATCAACCCGGACGGCAGTTACACCTTCGCCCCCTCGGACCCCGTCTATCTGTCGCTGGGGGAGGGAGAAATCCTGGCGGTGATCGCCAACTGGACGGTCACCGACAACAAAGGGGCCACTGCCTCCAGCACCCTCACCATCACGGTGAATGGCAGCGCTCCGCCTCCCCTTGAGATCGTCAACCTTACGGCCAACATCACTTCGGAAGGGTTCAACTCCTTTACGATCACCTTCTCATCGCTCCCCGGAAGAGGATATGCTGCGGAGCGCTCGAGCGACCTCATTCACTGGAACCGCCTGCGTGATATTATCGGCGATGAAATCACCACTGATTTCACCGACAACGATCCAATCCTTGATGGTCAATCCGTGTTCTACCGGGTGAAGGAGATCAGCCCCTAGCGCGCATTTTCAGGAGATCGCGGTTCGGTAGTCACCGTTACGCCGGGTTTTTCCCTCCGTATCCATGCGTTCGAGAAGAGGCATGATGATCCGTCGACTGGTATCAAGATGCTGACGCAGATCACTGGCGGTGGCCTGACCCTGCGACTGGAGGAAGTCGAGGATTTGTTCACAGGCCTGATCATAGATCTCGGTCAGAATGATGACCTTTTCGGTCAACTCAGTGACTGCTCCGCTCCGAATGAGGAAGGAGAGGGCACGTTGGGAGGATGTCCCGGCGGCCAGTTCAGCCCGACCCGGGGGGCTCAGTGGTTCCCGACGCAGAGCTTGCTCGATTCTCTCGGCGGCGGTCCTGATGTCATCGGAAAGGGCCGGACTAAAGGCCTCTTGCGCCAGAATGGTTCCCCGCTGAACAACGCCCCGCTCTCCAAGGTGCTGCACCATGAGATCAAAGAGGCCTGGATCGGGCAATCCATCCTGAACACTTTTCCGGAGATCTTCCAGATGGAGACCAGGCAGATCGGCGTTCTTCCTGTGGAAGGCCCCCACGAGGCCGGAAGCCCGGGTGAGCAACTCCTTCCACCATGACGCCGCGGCCAGATGACTGCCGAGTTCACAGGCGACCCCTTCGGTGAGAAGCTCCTTTACGACCTCATCGATTTCTCCGTCAGGAAACCTCAGGCGCAGTTTCAGTCCGGCAAGATCAACCAGGGAGTCGCGCTCCAGGGCCGAAGTCAGGAGAACAGACAGATTGCCCGGAGCCTCCGCTCGCTGCCGCAGAAACTGCACCTGTTCCTCGTTGCGCAGCCGCCGCCGACTGGCATCGGCGTCGAGAACCAGCCCTCCCCCCACGGTGGCCTCTCCGGACCAGTCCCGGAGGACGACGTGATCTCCCACCATCATGAAACGCGGCTCATCAAGCCGCAGTTGCGCCAGGGCCGTCTGTCCGGGGGAGATGCTCGTGCCTTCGACAAAGAAGATGCGCGCCCCCGTGGATCCCGATCCGTGGTGCACGCGCACACGGCGTCCCGATGGAAGGGCCCGCCTGGTGGCCAATTGACCCGGAATTTCCCGGTTCAACCGCTGCATATTGATGTTGATTGTATCCGTAGATTTTCCCGCCTGAACCCCAGTCACGAGGGTGCCCCGACCTGCGCCGGAACGATCCCTCGTGGAGACCTGTAACTCGGGGAGATTCAGCGCGGTGCGCATGCCCGGATGCGCACTCTCCACGGAGTGGCTGTGATTCTGAATCGCCCGGACGTGCGCAGGCAAACCAACCGGTTGCAGGATGAGGCTGTCACCCACTCCAAGAGAACCACCAGAAAGAGTTCCAGTGACCACGGTGCCGATCCCTTTCACCGAGAATGCGCGATCCACCGGCAGGAGAGGTTTGCCAAAATCAGCTACCGGGGGAGCAGAGATCAACTGGGAACACAGTGCCGTTCGCAACTGCTCGATGCCCTGGCCAGTAATGGAGGAAACCGGAACGATGGGAGCGCTCTCAAGAATGGTGTTCCGCAGGCTGTCCCTCACAAATTCAATGGAGAAGTCAAGATCCTCAGCAAGATCGGATTTTGTGAGGGCCACCACACAACGCCGAACCCCAAGAAATGTCAGGATGTGCAGGTGTTCCTCCGACTGCGGCATCCAACCGTCATCCGCTGCCACTACAAAAAGGGCAACATCCATGCCTCCCACCCCCGCCACCATGTTATTTACAAAGTCGGCGTGACCGGGAACGTCCACGATCCCCAGTTCAAACACGGTGTCTTTCCGGGACTCATCCTCCAGGGTAAGGTGAGCAAAGCCCAGTTCGATGGTCACTCCTCGGCGCTGCTCCTCGGGAAGTCGGTCTGGATCAGTCCCGGTCAGGGCCCGCACAAGGGACGACTTTCCATGATCGATATGACCAGCTGTCCCAAGGATATAGTGACGTTCGCTACTCATCGGAATGTTTCACAGGTCCCACGATCCGGGCTTTCTCGAAATCAAAGGGGGTCATTTCGAGATGAACACGACCACTCAAAACAAGTTCCTCCGCCAATCCTGCAAGGCGACCGGGCAGGTGACCAATCACAAGTTTTCCGTTTGGCAGTTCTACACGAAAGACGGAGTCCGGCAGGACTTCGCGGATCACACCGGTGGTCACGATGGGAGGTTCGGACATAGGGAACGCGGAATTCACAGCATGAGACGCTGACGAGTAGACTGCAACCGCTTTAGGATGCCGCCGTTAAGAGGACAACTCACAGGGGACGGTCACAAATTCCTGAGGGGGGAAAGGATTGCAGAGCCCGGCAGATAGCGCTTCGCAAGGACCCAATGTCCCTTGATTTGGAAGAACGGGAAGGTATCCGGCAGTTGTGAGAACGCATTACCCGTCACACGATTCCGTTAAATCCCTGTTGAAAGGATGCTCGAAATCGCCAAATAATCTGCGCATCGATCAGATTGCTTCAGGCTTTCAACACCGCTTTTCGGCACTTCATGCCCGGAAATCCTGTGAATGTAGCTCTACGCGGGCCATTTTGACTCTGTTAGATTGTCCCGCCCCCCGACTTGACTCCGGGAAAAGCTGAAGCATGATGAGGGCATCACGAAATGCGGTTTTTCCCGCCGTTCCATCTATCTCCGTTCAGCCATGAAAACCAAGCTTATTTTCCTCTCCCTGGCTCTCATCTCTGCCTTGTTGAGTTCCTGTTACTACCCCTATCCGCCAAATCCAAACGGCCCGGGATATCCGGATCCGGCTGAGGACAGAAATCTCACTTCTGAGGAGCAGGAAGGCATCCGGGAAGCACGCGACAAGGCTCGGGAAGGCGAATCCAGCGACAATCCTTCGCCGGAACCCCGGGATCCCGCGTCCAACCCTCCGGCACGGAAGGGCTATCGGGTGGCGGTGCCCATCCCGGGCAAGGAGGGATTTGTTTTCAATCCCTTTACTAATGACCCTGTCGATGTCCGGGCCATTCCACCGGGAACTCTGGTGCGCGATCCGAACGATCCGGATCCAGATCACAAGTTCCGAGTCCCCTGAGGCTGCAGCCACCCTGAGACACCGCTACTCACTAGGCCTTGTCAGAAGGGTCCGGCCTTGGTTTGCTCACCGTTCGTGTGACTGAGTTTCGCCGCATTGCTGTCCTGGGACCCGGTGTATTGGGTGGTTCGGTGGCATTGGCTGTCCGCAAGCGACACCCGGAAAGTTCGGTTATCCTCTGGGGACGCAATCCGGAACGCGTGGCAGAAATCCGCGCCACCGGTTTCGAGTGTGTCACCGATGATCTCTCCCTTGCAGTCCGCGATGCGGAGTTGGTCATCCTCGCTGTGCCGGTTGGGGCACTGAAGAGCCTCGGCAGGCGAGTGCTTGAGGCTGGTTTGCCCACAGGGGCCTGCCTTACCGATGTTGGCAGTGTCAAGACCCACCCCCATGAGTCCCTCGGCAAGGACATGAAGAATAAGAACGTCTCTTTTATCGGAAGTCACCCCATGGCCGGGTCCGAGCGCACCGGCTTCGGAGCTGCTGATGAAGATCTTTTTGTCGGAGCCCCCTGCATCCTTACCAATGAAAATGAACGACCGGAGAATGAAGTGCAGCGTTTGATGGAGTTCTGGATCGGCCTTGGTGCCCGCTCGGCTGTAATGAGCGCCAGTGAGCATGATCGTCTGGTAGCACGCATCAGTCATCTGCCCCACATCCTCTCCTCCATTTGCGCCCTGATTGCCCTTGAGAATTCGGAAGATGGCAGGTTTGCCGGTCAGGGATTACGTGACACCAGCCGGGTTGCAGCAGGCGATCCCGCGATGTGGGTCGAGATTCTCTTGGAAAACAGGCACCAGATTGCGGAACCCCTGCGGGAGGGTGCGTCCATCCTCAACCGACTGGCCGATTTTCTGACGGCAGGGGATGAAGAGGCGATCCTGAGAGTTCTAGAGAAAGGGCAGGCACGACGCCAAACCCTCGACCGGATAGAGTGATGACAGGTTCCAACTCATTGCGGGTAAGCCCGATAGGAGATTTTTCGGCCGAACTCACCGTGCCCGGCGACAAGAGCATTTCGCATCGCTCCGCCATTATCGCAGGCCTCTCCAATGGCGCTTGCCACATCCGTAATTACCTCCCCAGCGAAGATTGTCTGAACACCCTCCGGGCGATGGAGAGTCTCGGTGTCAATTGTGATTATCTGGAGACCAACGAACATGGCCCAATCGAAGTGATCGTCCACGGCAGAGGGATGCAACTTGTCCCCCCGAGTGGACCCATCGACTGTGGGAACTCCGGCACTGGAATGCGCCTTCTGGCAGGGGTGTTGGCTGGCCAGGAGTTCGGGTGTACCCTCACTGGGGATGAATCCCTCTCTTCCCGTCCCATGGGACGAATCATGCGCCCGCTGGAACGCATGGGGGCTCGCATCGAGGGGATGGGCATGAACGAGGGTTGCGCGCCCCTGGTCTTTCATGGAGGACTCCTTGAACCAATTCATTACGTCATGCCGATGGCGAGTGCACAGGTGAAAAGCGCGATCCTCCTGGCGGGGCTGTTTGCCAAAGGCAGGACCACGGTGGAGCAACCAGCCGAGACCAGGGATCACACTGAGCGTATGCTCGCCAGATTCCGGGTTCGCACGGTGCGGAACGGAAACGAAATCACGATCTACGGCGGACAGGTTCCGGAGGCGATCGACATCGACGTCCCCGGAGATATCTCCAGTGCCGCCTTCTGGATCGTGGCCGCCGCCGCCAAGCGAAACTCAAAACTTCTCATCAGGAACGTGGGTTTGAATCCCACCCGCACGGCGTTGCTCAATGTTCTGCTGCGCATGGGCGCCAGAATCAAGGACACGATACGCACTTCCGGAGAAAAGGAAGAACCTTCCGGGAATCTGGAAGTAGGGGGCGGCACACTCAGCGGCACGGAAATTCGCGAGGACGAGATACCCAACCTCATCGACGAGATACCCGTTCTGGCGGTAGCTGGTGCTCTCGCAGGGGGGACGATGACTATTCGCAATGCGGCCGAATTGCGTGTCAAGGAAACCGATCGGATCAGGGCGGTGGTGGACAACCTGCGGGCGATGGGCGCGGACGTGACCGAGCATGACGACGGCATGAGTGTGATCGGCGGGAACAGGTTGCGAGGGGCGACTCTGGACTGTTCCGGTGATCACCGGATTGCGATGGCCTTTGCCATCGCCGGACTCTTTGCAGAAGGAGAGACCGTGATCCAGAACACAAAGTGCATCGCAACATCCTATCCTGGTTTCGAGGGAGATCTGAAACGGATTTGTGACAAGCAGAAATAAGCGTTCCTCATGTCCTCCCCAAACCTTCTATATGACGCCATCGCCATCGATGGTCCGGCGGCCTCCGGCAAGAGCACGGTGGCCAGACTGCTGGCCGAACGACTGAACCTCATCATGGTAAACTCGGGCGAAATGTACCGGGCTGTAACGCTGGCCGTAATGCAGCATGGAGTGAATCCGTGCGATCCGATCACCGTGGCCGATCTCGTAAAGACGATCAATTTGTGCTGCATCGTCGAAAATGGCGGTTCCCAGATCCTGCTGGACGGGGAATATCCCGGAAGCGCGCTTCGATCTGACAACGTGAACGCAGCGGTCTCAGCAGTAGCAGCTGTTCCCGAAGTGCGTCATCTCCTGGTCGCGCTTCAGCGTGGACTTCTGCAACACGGTGATCTCGTGATGGAAGGTCGTGATATCGGATCCATCGTCTTCCCGAATACTCCTTACAAGATCTACATCGAGGCCTCCGAGGAGATCCGTCGGCAGCGTCGGGCTGCCGAGGGGCAGACGGACTCGGTTGGCGACCGGGACCGCCAGGACAGCGCCCGTAAGACTTCGCCTCTCGTGGTGCCGGATGGGGCGGAGGTGATTGACAGCTCTCAAATGGGAATTGAGGAAGTGGTGAAAACGGCCCTTGGAGTCCTGGAAACCCGAGGCTGGTTTGACCGTGAATCAGAAAGGAATCTCGTATGAGGACGCTTTACTGGATGACCAGGGCCTTCGCCCGCACGATGTTCGCCTCAATCGGAACGGATATCGAAATCCACAATCGGGACAAGCGCATCCACCAGGGCGGCGCTATCGTTGCCGCCAATCATACGAGTTACCTCGACCCCCCCATCGTGGCCTGCGCCTATAATTCCGCGATCGCCTTTCTGGCGAGAAAATCCCTCTTTCATAGATTCGGGGCATGGCTCTATCCGCGACTCAATGCCTTTCCCATCGACCGCGACCATGCCGATCTCCAGAGCATGAGAACCATTCTGCGCAAATTGAAGGACGACGAACGTATCCTTATGTTCCCGGAGGGGACACGTAGTGCGGATGGCAGGTTGCAGAAGGCTAAGGCAGGCATCGGCATGCTGGTGGTCAAGAGCGGGGTCCCAGTGCAACCAGTGCGTATTTTCGGCGCCCACGAATCATGGCCCAAAGGAGGAAAATTCCGCCCCCATCGCATCCAGGTGGTCATCGGCGACCCAGTGGAGTTCGACCCCGGGGATCTCAAGGAAAAGTCGCGGGAGGCCTACCAGCGAATTGCAGACCAGTTGATGGCAGCCATTGCGGAATTGAAGGTGGAGTAACCCGGCAGCGGAATCACTTCGCGTCCCGGATCACCTCCCACGCCCGACCCAGGCGCAGGATTACGCCTTCCGCAAGATGAGGGCCAAGAATCTGCAGTCCGACGGGCAGTTCGCGGCCTTCCCGTTCCACCGTGCCACAAGGAACGCTGAGCCCGCAGATCCCGGCCAAGTTTGCACTGATGGTGTAGATATCGGCAAGATAGTCCTGAAGGGGGGTATCGGCGAACTCCCCGATCCTGCGGGCCGGGGTGGGGCTTACGGGGCCGACCAGGGCGTCAACCCGCTGGAAGGCCTGCTGATACTCCTGCTGAATGAGAGTGCGGGCCTTCTGGGCTCGGAGGTAGTATTTTCCACTGTAGCCGGAGCTGAGAACATAGGTGCCGAGAATAATGCGCCTCTTCACCTCCGGACCAAAACCCCTGGCCCTACTGCCGCGGTACATCGCGATTACGCCTTCGCCGTTGTCGACCCGATTACCGTAGCGTACGCCGTCATAGCGGTTGAGATTTGACGAGGCCTCCGCCGGGGCCAGGATATAGTAAGTGGCAACCGCAAATGAGGTGGATGGCAGCGAAATCTCGATCAGCTCCGCGCCCTCTGCTTCAAGTTTTCCAAGAGCTTCCTCGATCCGTGCGCGCACTGCCGGATCAAGACCCTCGTCTGCAAAATACTCCCGGGGCACCCCCAGCTTCATCCCGGACACGCCCTGCTGGAGGTCGGCAGTGTAGTCCGGCACCTCCACATCAAGACAGGTTGAATCCCGTTTGTCTCCACCTGCGATGGCCTGAAGAAGGAGGGCGGCATCCTCCACCGTCTTGGTCAGGGGGCCGATCTGGTCGAGAGAGGAGGCAAAGGCCACCAACCCATAGCGGGAGACGCGCCCATAGGACGGTTTCAGTCCCACCACGCCACAGTGACTGGCAGGCTGCCTGATGGAGCCCCCGGTATCCGACCCGAGCGCAGCGACGGCCATGTCCGAGGCCACTACTGCTGCGGAGCCACCAGATGACCCGCCTGGAATTCGGTCGTGATCATGAGGGTTCCGGGTCAACTGGAGGGCAGAGTTCTCGGTCGATGATCCCATCGCAAACTCATCGAGATTGGTTCGCCCATAGAGGACCGCACCCGCTGCCTTGAGCCGGGCTGATACGGTAGCATCGTAAGGCGAGAGATAGCCACCTTCCAGGAACCTGGAAGCACAACTGCATGGATGATCCTCCACGTTGATATTGTCCTTCAAGGCAATGGGAATCCCACCGAGCGGCCTGGCAATGTCAGCGGCCTCGGCCTCAACGAGGGCTCTCTCGAAGTCGGAACTGAGGTAACCGCCGATCGTTTCGTTCTGCGCGGAGATGGCAGTGCCCACTGACTCCACGATCTCGCGGGGAGTCGTCTCTCCCGCGAGGAGCATGCGCCGGAGGGTGGCAATGCTGTTACTGGCGAGGTTCACGACATGAAAAACTAGGAATCCACCACCTTGGGAACACGCACCTGATTCAGGGCTGCGTCCGGTGCATTGCGCAGGAACTGCTCGCGGGTGAGACTTTTATCCGTCTTATCTTCACGGTAGCAATCAAGGATCGGAGCGGGGTGTGCGGTTGGTTCCACCCCTTCCACTTCAAGCGCGGAGAGGGTGTCAACAAAAGCCAGGATATCATCCAGTTGTTTCTGAAACTGGGCAGTTTCCTCCTCTGTCAGATCCAGTCGGGCCAAGCCAGCTACATAGCTGACATCAATTTCCGGGGCCGCACTCTGCCTCTCGCTCACGCGCGGATGTTCGAGAGATCGCTCAAGGTTTAAAGGTTAAAGTTCACCGTTTATGTAACCAGGAACTGGCAATCCAGGCATATGCGACACGCTCTAGACAGCTTGCAGAACCGAATAAATCCAGAACGAGAGCGTCAGGATGGCCGTGACGAGCAGGAGAAAGAGAAAGGCGCTCTTGGTCTGGCAACGATGCTCATTGCGGATCTCTCCTCGACTGAGCCGGGAGTAGAATTTGTGTTCACGGCGGCGGTCCTCCAGGTCATCCGGCGGGGGCATGGTGGTGATTTCCTCCTCCATTTCTTGCCGAATCCGTTCAGGCGCCCCCTCTATGAACTCCTCAAGCTCACTGATGCGGGAGAGCAGTTGCTCTTCCCGCGAACTGAGGGGGCAGCTGATCTTCGGTTTATTCCGGAAGAAACCCATTACTTGTAGAGGAGGATGAGAAGAGCCAGCGTGCCCAGCACGAGCAGAGGAAGGTTGTAGGCCAACCCAGATCGCAAATTGGCCCCGAAGCCACCTCCGGCTCCTCCTCGCAACTTGGATCCGGAGGAAGGATTTCCGAAAATCCCGCGGGTCCGTCCCCCGGCAAAGTGAGATACCGCGCTGTCGAATTCCTCTTCGGCCTGTTCCAGCATGCAGAGGGCCCGGCTTAACTCAGTATTGAATGCTTCGCGTTGCCAGCCTTCGGGTTCCACCTTCTCGATACGGGTCAGATGGGCGGCGAAGGACTGTCTGGTCTGCTCGAGATCCTCCAGTTCCTGGCGTAGTTCGAAAAGCTCACGGTCGATCGTGGTGACTGAGCCGGAGAGACGTTCAGTGAGTTCGATCTGGCCGTTGATGAATTCTTCTTTCTGCTGGTTCAGTTCATCCATCTCGCACTTCTGACGCTCCAACTGTTCCCGTTGCTGCTGGAGCATCTCCAGCTGTTGTTGCGCCTCCCGCAACTGCCCTTCAAAGTCTTCGTTCTCGGACGAGGTGCGGGGGTCAGGGCCCAGATTCATCTGAGTCTCCTTCAGCCTGAGGCGGTGGGTGTGTTCGGTTCCAGCAGTCATGGCAATCTCACAAGCGGATTTTAAAAAGGGCAGGGGACGCGTTAGAAAATACCCGGAGGCCATATTTTTGGCTAGTAGATATTTTAGATTTGTTAATAAAATAGGTCCTCGTTCCCGGTGTTGCGCTGTTTTTCGAGCGATTACGCTAAGATTGTCGTCGGGATCGCGTGACTTAGTGCCTCTGGATCCCGCTCCAGAGCCAAAGCCAATCAGGGATTAAGCTCCGGGCAATCGGTGAAAATCCCGAAAGCGGGGGCAAAGATCCATCAGAGAACGCCGCCTCAGTCGGAAAGCGCTTACCGGGACAAATTTTTACAGCCTGTCCCTGATGGCCGCTCCCATTTCGGCGGTGTCAACCCGTCTTTCTCCCTGCAGCCCGCTGAAAATATCACCAGTGCGGAACCCGTCTTCAATAGCCTTCTCTACCGCGGCATCAATCCTGTCGGCGGCAGCAGTCTCGGCCAGAGAGTGACGTAGAAGCATGGCCAGGGAGAGAATCTGGGCGATGGGGTTGGCGATGCCCTGGCCGGCAATATCGGGAGCGGAGCCCCCACTGGGTTCGTAGAGACCGAAATTACAGCCGCTTTCGCCAGATGCACCGAGACTGGCACTGGGCAGCATCCCAAGGGATCCCGAGATCATGGCCATCTCGTCAGAGAGGATGTCACCAAAGAGATTTCCCGTCACGATGACGTCGTAATCGGGCGCGTAGCGGATGAGTTGCATGGCCGCGTTATCAACGTAAAGATGGGAGAGTTCGACATCGGGATATTCTCTGGCCACATCCTCGACGGTTTCGCGCCAGAGCCGTGAGTTCTGCAGGACATTGGCCTTGTCCACTGAGCAAATCTTTTTTCTGCGCCCCCGGGCAGCCTGGAAGGCGACGTGGGTAATGCGTTCGATTTCACTGCGGCGATAGACCATGGTGTCTATTGCGATTTCCTCCCCATTTTCTTCCCGTCGCTCCTTGGGGGAACCAAAGTAGATGCCTCCCGTCAGTTCCCGCACGCATAACACGTTGAAACCGTTCGGGATGAGTTCGTTTTTTACCGGAGAGGCATCAATGAGTGAGGGGTGGCACACGCCCGGACGCAGGTTGGCAAAGAGGCCAAAATGCTTACGCAGGGGGAGAAGCGCCCCGCGCTCCGGCTGGATGTCGGGAGGGAGACCTTCCCACTTGGGCCCGCCCACTGAGCCAAAGAGAATGGCATCGGAGGCTTCGCATCCTTTCAGGGTCTCCTCCGGCAAGGGCGTTGAATTACTGGTGGCATCCAGGGCTGCGCCGCCCACCAGAAACTCCTCGCTACTCACGGTGAAACTGCATTGCGCAGCGACCACCTCAAGCACCCTGCAGGCCTCTTCCATGACTTCTGGGCCGATTCCATCGCCGGGAAGGATTGCAATTCTATGCTGTGACATGGCGGGGAATTAGCGTGTCTCCGCGGGGAGGGGAATGGAATTCGCCCGGGATTTTGTAGTCGAGTTTCGAGAATGATGCGACAGTCTCCCCCCGAGTGCACGTTCTCATCGATTTTCTCTGGGTCCTGCTTGGTCTGATGCTCCTCTACCTGGGAGGCGAATGGCTGGTAAAGGGAGCGAGAGGGATCTCCCTCAAGATGGGCATAGCGCCCCTCGTGGTGGGTCTGACGGTGGTGGCCTTCGGGACCAGCGCTCCTGAACTTCTTGTGAGTCTGCAGGCCAACTTTAAGGGCAAGGGGGACATGGCGCTGGGGAACGTGGTGGGATCCAATATCTGCAACATTGCCCTCATTCTCGGTGTGGGGGCGATCATCCGGCCCATGCTTGTGCACCCGCAGATCTTGAAGCGGGAAATGCCCATCCTGTTGACCATTTCCGCCGTCTTCCTCTGGTTGCTTCGCGATAATGAAATCGGTCAGGTGGAGGGCCTGATCCTCTTTGCGGGAGTGATCACCTACACCTGGTTCAGCCTGTGGCAAGCCCGGCGAACACCTCAAACCCTTGCCCGCGATGCCCTCCCGGACGACAAGGTGGAAGCCGCTCCAACGAAGAGAGAAGGAAGGATACTCTATGACGTCGGGTTCGTCCTGCTGGGGATGGCGGCCCTGGTCTACGGAGCAGATCGCCTGGTGTTCGGTGGTAGCAGCATTGCCCGGATATTCGGCGTCTCCGAGGCTACGATTGCCTTGACCGTGGTGGCGTTCGGGACCTCTCTCCCGGAACTTGCCACCTCGGTAGTGGCCGCCCTGCGAAGGCAGGGGGCCATCATTATCGGCAATGTGGTGGGTTCCTGCCTCTTCAACATTCTGTGTGTGGTTGGATTGACCGCTACCGTTTCCCCCCTGACGCGCACGCCTGCACTGCAGGACTGGGATCTCTGGGTCATGCTGGCCCTTACTGTCCTGCTCTTTCCTTTCCTTTGGAGGCGGGGGACCCTTGCGCGCGGAGAGGGAGCATTCCTGCTCGCCGTGTATGCGAGTTACGTGTGCTACCTGGTCTTCCGGCCCATATCTTTCGAGAACATCCTTCGGTTCCTCCTGCGCTGATCAGTTCTGGGGCATGGGGACAGGGTCTCCTTCCCGCTGGGGCGGCGAATCGTGTCTCTCCTTTTCCTCGAATGATGATGCCACTTCGGCAAACTGCCCATCCTGTTCCTTCTTCCGTGTCGCCCGGACAGTCCCGACCATGCGGCGAGTAGCGTCGAGGAACCAGGACGCATCCTTATCGGTGAACTCGTCGCGACTGTGGACAGCGCGATTTCTCGCGATACGAAGTTCGTGGAAGATGCCCACGCAGTTTTCCGGAATGATGCCAGCACGGGCCGCGATGGGAATAAGCTGATTGGAGCGGGTGCTGGAGACATGAACCTCGTCGTCCAGGAGGGTTCGCTGCAAAACGCTTTCAATGCATCGGTAGCCCTCAAGCGCCACCAGATCATAATGCCCGGCATCCATGAGTTCCTCTGCACGTTGAAGATGCGCCTTGGACTGAAAAGCAAGTCGATCCACGTTGTCCGCCCGGTCTCTGCGATTCATGTGTGCAGATGCCAGCTTGGCAATGAGAAGACCTGCCCCGGCAGCAATCGAGGTGAGGGCCAACTTGGAGATCTCGCCCGCGAGAGGAGAACTCGAAATCCAGACCACGCCTTCGGCCACCTTGATGGAGAGCGCCACGATGGCGAAGACCGGGGGGAAGAGCAGGGAAATCGCGTAAAAGAGATTTCCCACGCGATGCGCGAGACCGAGGGGATTGTCCGTGATGAAGTCGATCGCGTAGAAGTAGATCACGCAACCCAGCAGCCCGAGCATGAGGAAATAAATCATCCGAAACTGCAGAACGGTCCCGAAGAAGGAGAACCCTGCATCTTCAAAGTCCCGCACCACCGAGTGGATCGCAAACAGGACTGCTATCAGGGCGAGGGCGAAGACAATCTTGGCTTTGGCAAAATCACTCACAGGAAGGGTGGGCCGGTTCGTGCTATTTGATATGATAAGCTCATCCGGATAGTTTGGAAAGGCAAAAGACCCGCCCTGCGGAAGGCCCTGCCGGGATGACTCCCGGGGTTCATTGCCCGGGGAAAGCGGAATCCTGCTCCAATCCCTCGTGATGACCGCAGATCATGCAATTGCAGGGACCGGGCGGGAACAAGACGTTGCCGGTCGAGTTCGGTTCGCTGGAGTCTTCCTAAACGACCTGCCCCAGATCGCTACATCAGCAACGAGCCGAGTTCCTGCGCTTCCGGATAAAGGAACTCCTTTCCCTCGTAATTACGCAGGAGAGTATTTCGTTCATCACTCCGGACCACGTAGTCCGGATTGAGGGGAATCTTCCCGCCTCCGCCAGGAGCATCGATCACGAACTGGGGGATGGCGTAACCGGTGGTATGACCACGCAATCCCTCCATGATTTCGAGACCAGTCTGAATCGGGGTACGGAGATGGGCAGACCCTTTGATGAGGTCACACTGGTACAGGTAGTAGGGTTTCACCCGACACAGAAGGAGCTTGTGGACCAGCGCCCTTTGAATCTCCACGCAGTCGTTCACTCCCCGGAGGAGGACGGATTGATTTCCGAGCGGGATCCCCGCATCGGCCAGGCGTTCAAGGCCCTCCCGGACCTCAGCAGTCAGTTCGCGCGGATGGTTGCAGTGGATCGAAATGAAGAGAGGATGATGTCGACTCAGGATTTCGCAGAGTTCCGGAGTGATGCGCTGAGGAAGAAAGATCGGCATCCGGCTTCCGATTCGCACAAACTGGATGTGCTCGATGCTGCGCAAACGGGACAGGATGCGTTCAAGTCTGGCGTCGGAGAGGAGCAGGGGGTCTCCTCCGGACAGGAGGACATCCCGAACCTCCGGGGTGTTCTCCAGGTAGTCGAAGGCTGCCTCCCACTGCGTCTCCAGATGTTGCTCGCCCACTCCCGAAACCACCCTCGAACGGGTGCAGTAACGACAGTAGGAAGCACAGCGATCGGTGACCAGGAAGAGAACTCGATCCGGATAGCGGTGAACCAGTCCCGGAACGGGCATGTGGCTGTCCTCCGCACAGGGATCAGTCATCTCATGAGAGTCAGCAAAGGTTTCCTCGACCCGGGGGATAATCTGCCGGCGGATGGGGCAACCGGGGTTGTCTGCCTCAATCAGGTTGAAATAGTGGGGGGTGACCGCAGAGGCCAGTTTGGTCCCGGTGAGCAGGATTCCCGAACGTTCTTCCTCGCTGAGCGCCAGGTGCTCCTCAATCCGGTCCAGCCTCTGTACCCGGTTTTTGAGGTGCCAGCGGTAGTCAGCCCACTGACCGGGAGATACATCCCGGCCAGACCAGTATCCCGGAGCTGCAGAACTGAATCTGACTTCCGCGTCGTAGTCAAAGGAGGCCATCAGAGAGGCCGAATTTACGGGAGAAGCGGGTCTTGTCAAAAGTCGGTTGACAAAAAAACGGAAAACTTTACGTTTAAGGCATCTTAACTATAGGAGGATAGAGTCTTAACACATGTTTTCACAAGCACTGCGTGATATTGCACGCCCAACATACGCCGAGATCCTTGAAACGCTGAAACGATCGGATGGAATGGCCGTCTCCGAATTGGCGAAAGAGCTCAAAATGAGCTATATGGGGGTCAAGCAACACTGCGTCAACCTGGAGAAGAAGGGCTACCTTAAAACGTGGCGGGTTCCTCGCACACAGGTAGGTCGTCCCGAAAAGCTGTATCGTCTGACCGACGCCTGCGACGATCTATTCCCCCAGGCTGGCGCGTCACTCACTCTCAACCTGCTGCAGGGAGTGAAGCAGCTTTACGGTGAATCCGCACCGGAGAAGATGCTGTTCCACCACTTCGAAGATCAGCGCCAGCGTTGGAGTGAGATGATGAAGGGGGCTGCTTCCCTCGCTGAGAAGGCCACCAAACTCGCCGAATTGCGGGAGTCGGAAGGATGTTTCAGCAAGTGCACCTACGAAGCGCGGGATGGACTGCGGATCGAGGAATACCATCATCCTATGGCGGCAATCTATGAAGCCTATCCCAGTGCGATTCGCATGGAGGTGCAGATGATGGAGCAACTCCTGGGAACGCGCCTGGCTCGTAAGAGCGTCGATGCGGGCAAGGGCCGCGAACTGATTGTTTATGACCTCTCTTCGCTCGGTTCCCCGGCTGAGCGGGGCGTCTTCAACGGCGTCCAGACCGATGTCAACCCTCGCACGGGCGTGAATCCCGGCAAAGTGCCGACCGTTCTTGAGATGTAGGAACCGGCGCTCTCCATATTCTTCGAACCCCGGACGGAACCGTCCGGGGTTTTTGCTGCGCAGGCTCCAGCACCCTCCCGTCGTGCCTGCAATTCCCGCGAATTGCGCGCTGCTCTCACATACAGAGAAATCCCTGCCGTGGTTGGAAATTGCTAGCCGAGAGGGGAGGGGTAGTCACCTGCATCCACCAGTTTCCTGATAGTCTCCATCACCACGGGCTTATCCTCCCGGTGGGTCACGCCGAACCATGAACCTCCCGATGCGAGAACCCGACAGGAAGCCTCTTCGTTCTTGAGGAGCAGATCTACCACCGTCGGGATATGGCACTCTCCCGTGGTGGGATTCTCGCAGCTGCCCAGGAAGGCTCGAAGCTTCTCTTCGAGTTGAGTGAAGAAAACCGGGGTGAAGCCCCAGAAGTTCATCGAGACCAGAACGTCTTCTGCGAGTTCACGCTCCGAACCGTCTGCCGCAGAGCCCAGCACCCGTCCATCCTCCCGGCGTGTGATCCGCACGATTTCCTCCACATCCTTCAGGAGTCCGTCTGCGTGGGAAGTCACTCCACGGTTCACCCCGCCATGTTCCGACAGGGTGTTGTCCAAATGGTATCCCACCAGACAATAGCAACTGGAACCAGGCGCCGTATCGGCGAGGAAGGTGGCTGCCTGAGCATAGGCGTCCCGACCGTAAAAGTCGTCGGCATTAATGGCGACGAAGGGGTCGCTTACTTCATGACGAGCGGAATAAACAGCATGCGCGGTGCCCCACGGCTTTGTTCGTTCCTCCGGAACCCGAAAGTCCCCCGGCAGATCGTCCAGACGTTGAAAGGCATAGGCAACCTCGATTCGATCCTTGAGTCGGGCCCCCACGCTCGCCTGGAAGGCCTCCGCGAATTCCTCCCGAATCACAAAGACCACCCTCTCAAAACCGCAGTGAATGGCATCGTAAAGCGAGTAGTCCAGGATAGTCTCCCCATGGGGTCCCATGGGATCGATCTGCTTCAAGCCGCCATAACGGCTTCCCAGGCCGGCGGCCAGAACAAGTAGAGTAGGTTTGTGCATACGAAATCCGGAGGGGTTTTAGGTGGATGGCACCGGAGCATGCAATGGGAATTTCCAGTCGTCCCGGCGCATGAGGGAAAACACGTTGCGAACTCGCACCCACGCCCCTTAGAGTGCGGCGTGCCTCAGGTTGATAGGGAATCCAGAGTCGCTGCTGCGCCGGAGACTTGGGAGGATCATGTTCGGCGAACCTTTCGCGCCATGGTGACGGCCCGAACCCTTGAGTCGAAATTGGCCAGCCTCTACAAGGCAGGCAAGATCGTCGGCGGGGTCTACATTGGCCCCGGGCAGGAAGCCGTGAGCGCCTCCATCGGTTCATGCCTTACCTGGAATCACGACATCTTTGGGGCTTTGATCCGGGATCAGGGCGGGCGCACCGCCTTTGGTGAACCAATGCTGGATGCCACCCGCTCCTATCTCGGTTCGGTCCAGGGGCCGTCGCGAGGCCGGGATGGAAACATTCACCGCGGACACCCGACAGAAGGTTTTCCCGCAATGATCAGTCACCTGGGCGCGATGATCTCCGTAGTGGCCGGGATGCTGTTTGCCCGAAGGCTCCAGGGCCGACTCGACGGAATAGTGGGGGCCGCCAGTGTCGGTGACGGAGCCAGTTCCACCGGGTCCTTTCACGAGGCCATGAATCTCGCCGCGGTGGAGAACCTGCCCCTGGTGGTGATCCTGGCCAACAACCAGTTCGCTTACTCCACTCCGACCGACCGTCAATTCGCCTGCCGATCGCTGGTGGACCGCGCCCTTGGTTACGGAATCGCGGGACACGAAGTGGATGGCACCGATCTCCTGGCCTCGCTGGAGGTGGTTTCCAAGGCGGTGGCTGACGCCCGAGGGGGTGGGGGACCGCAACTCGTGGTAGCTAACCTGCTCCGTCTGAGTGGACATGGTGAGCACGACGACGCATCCTATGTCCCCGAGAGCCTGAAGAACTCACCCCTGGGACGGGATTGCATGGCGGTCGCGGAGCAGCAACTGCTCGCGGCGGGATTTCTCACCGAACCTGAAATCGAGGCCTGGAAGACTGAGGCCGCTGAGGAAGTGCAGGCCGCCGTGGCCCTTGCCCAGCAGGAAGAGGCTCCGGATCCGTTCAAGGATGACTGGATTGTTTATGCCTCGTCTGAACTCGCTGAAGAATCGTAATGGGAGAAGTCACCTACATCGATGCCATCCGCGAGGCGCAGCACGACCTTCTCGCCGCCGATGATCGCGTCTTCATCTACGGACAGGATGTTGGCCACTTCGGGGGCGCCTTCAAGGCCACCCGGGGCTTGAAGGATCTTTTTCCCGACCGGGTCATCGATTCGCCCATCAGCGAGGACGCCATGATCGGACTGGCAGTTGGTGCGTCCATCGAAGGGATGCGCCCCATTATAGAGATGCAGTTCGCAGATTTCTCTTCGGTGGGTTTCAACCAGATCGTCAACCAGGCCGGAACCCACTTCTACCGCACCGGCATTCCCGCTCCCATTACGGTTCGCCTGCCCTCCGGCGGCACCCCGGGCTCGGGTCCCTTCCACAGCCAGATGATGGAGAGCATCTATGCCTATTATCCCGGACTGGTCGTCGTGACGCCCGCCACGGTGACCGATGCCTACTCGATGCTGATCGACGCGGTGGCTCTCGACGATCCCGTCCTCTATTGCGAACACAAGTTTCTCTACCGTTGGCTGAAATCCGACCAACTGAAGGACGATGAGGAGCACCTTCCCATCGGGCAGGCCCGGATTGTGCGCACTGGCAAACATGCCTCAGTAGTGGCCTACAGCGCCATGGTGCACGAAGCCCTCCGTGCCGCAGACCTTCTGGCAGAGGAGGGCTGGGAAATCGAGGTGGTGGATCTGCGCAGTGTGAAACCCCTCGACACCGACACCGTGATGGCCTCCGTGGCCCGAACCGGCCGACTCCTGGCAGTGGGCGAAGCCTTTCCCTGGGGTGGAGTCACCGCCGAGATCGTTTCCCGGGTGACCAACGATGGATTTCATCTCCTCGATGCGCCCCCTCAACGCCTGAATTCCCGCGACACCCCGGTTCCCTATCATCCCAATCTCTGGGAAGCCCATCGACCTACCCTGGAGTCCATTTCGGCTGCGATCCGAAACCTGCTCCAATTCTAGTATCAACTGTTTGAGACCATGCCGGAAGTACCCATTCTGATGCCGCAACTCGGCGAATCAATCGCGGAGGCCATCATCATCCGCCTCAACGTGGCCGTGGGCGATGAAGTGGTGGCGGACCAGGAAGTCATTGAGGTAGAGACCAACAAGGCCACCATGGATGTCACCACCCTGTGTGGTGGCACTGTGCGAGAACTCCTTGTCGAAGAGGGCGTAAGCTATCCCGTGGGAACCGTTCTCGGCCTGCTCGAAGTCACGGAGGAGGAGGCGGTCCGAACCGGAGTTCAGGCGACGGGAACGAAGGAATTTTCCAAAGCCTCCTGCCTGCCCGAGCAGGAGGAAGGAGCACACTTCGCTACTCCCGGGGGCGGGGCCCGCGAACCTCGCAAGGTGGAGCCCAGTATCAGGGGCCTGTCCGTTCCAGCCGGCATGAAAGGGGCCCACTATCTTTCTCCCCGCATGAAGGCCCGCATGGACGAACTCGGACTACGGGCTGCGGACATTTCTGCCATCGTGGGAAGCGGTTCGGGTGGCCGGGTCACCGTGGAGGATCTTGAGCAGTTTCTGGAATACGTCTCGACCTGGCCCTGCAGCCAGGCTTCGCCCATGCGCCTGTCAGTTGCCGACTCCATGCGGCGGAGCTGGACCCGACCGCTGGCCTCGGTAGGTCGTCAGGTCGCACTCGAGAACCTGCTTGCTTATCGCCGCAGTCTCGACCCCAAACCGCCACTGACGATTTTCCTGCTGCGGGCCTTTGGCAAGGCACTGGCGGAGCAACCGGCCTCCGCAGGTTATCTTATCGGCGAGAAGATCGTCCCTCCGCGGACCTTCGACATCGGAGTGGCTGTACAGGTAGAGGACGGAGTCCTGGTTCCGGTTCTTCGCAAGGTCGACACCCGCACGGTTGAAGAATTGATGGAGGAATACCTCGACCTGGTACGAAAGGCACGCGATCGGCGGGTTCCGGAGGAGAACACCGGCGGTGGAATCGCAACGGTCACCAACTTCGGAACCTTCGGTCTGATGTGGGGCACGCCCATCCCTCTGCCCAGCGAAACTCTCATTCTGGGAATCGGGGCCGGGGTGAAGAAGCCGATCTGGTCTCAGCAGGAGGAACGTTTTATCCCTGTTACCGAAGCAGATCTCATCCTGACCTTCGATCACCGGGTGGTAGATGGTGGCGGAGCCGGCATGTTACTCAATCGTTTGAACGAACTTCTCCAGAAACCGGAAACTCTCTGACCGGACGATCACCCAATGAGCGAAGGATTACCTGAGGCCACCCAGCGGGTGGTTGAGACTCCGCACGGCAAGGCGGTGGGATCCTCCTATCGTTGGGAAGGGGGGCAATACTGCGCGATCCACACGTCCCGGGGTGTGGTGGGATGCGGTATTTATGACATCGCCTGTGCCAATGAATTCGGCATGGCATTTGCGCTCGCCAAGGGCACCCCTGAGCAACCGCTCCTTGAACCGGAGGACCTGTATGGCGCTTCCATCGTCCGGGTCAGTGAAACAGCCCGGACCCTTGGGATTAAGGAGGGCATGACGGGAATGGCAGCCCTCGCACGCATGTTGGAGGATTGAGTTCTCCAATCGGCAGGAGAATGACTTGCCTCTCTCGATTCCTTTGAGTCCTATCGGAGCGTGAAAACTTCGGCTCGTCTCATCGCGCTTCTCAGCCTGGTCGCCACCCTGGCGGGAAGTCCCGGTCTTCAGGCGGACCTTCGGGAGTTCACTGACGTCAAGGGGCGCAAGATCACCGCAGAGTTACTCAGTCTCAGCGGCAAATCCAAGGTGAACCTCCGGATGGAGAGCGGCAAAATGGTCACCGTGACCCTTGAGCGTCTGAGCAAGCCAGACCAGGACTACATTGCAGCTCATCCTGCGGCCAAACTGACGCCCATCGTGCTACCGGAACAGGCGCTTGTGGCCGTGAAGGAATGGAATGAAAAACTCCAGCGTGATGAATCCTATTTCATCAATGTCACCGGTCAACGAGCCTTCCGCCGATCCATCAAGAAGATCCACGACGACGGCTTCGCCAGCGGCCTCTGGCAGTATGCGGTGGTTGAGGGACCGCATCTGGGGGTTCTCGATGCAAAGGGAATGGCGATGTTTGGCGTTTCCCGGGTGGGGCCTCCTGAACTGGAGGCCGGCTCTGATGCTCCCGTCTTTCTGGCGCGTTATGGAACGGGTGACGCTGCCTACGTGCAATATCTTCGCAAGGACGGTAAACCCTTCATCAAGACCAGATTCGCCGGAGGGCGCCCGTTCAACAGTGAACGGGCCTGGGTCAATCTTGAGAGCGCCGATCGACCCGGCGGAAACGGGCAGGGAAACGGCACCTGGACTCTCATCGATTACCAGGGAAATCTTCTTCATGCCTTCGAGGGCCTGGTCGTGAACGATTTTTCCGAGGGTCGCACCGGAGTGGCTCTTGATATCCGTTCCACGGAGTGGGCCATTATCAATACAGACGCCGAAGTGATTGCGGAGGGACCATTCCGCCGGGTCGGGAAATTCATCGATGGAGCCGCCGTGGTGGATGGGCGCCTCATGAACCGGGACGGAGAATGGCTTATGGAGGAAAAAGGGGAGTGGCAGATCGAACGACGCTATGAAAACTCCGGGAGCGACGCGGTAGTGGCCAGGCGCACGAGGCGCATTCCAGGCAAACCCCGATTCGGTATCCTGCGCCGGTCGACGGGCGAATTCATCGCAGACGTGCCGGACGAGTATTACGTCGACCGCGGATTTTTCAACGGACTTGCGGTGGTACGTGATCTCAAGACTCAGAATTTCGGCTACCTTTCCAGGAACGGTGAACTGATCATTCCTACGAACTTTTCACGGGCCGAGCCCTTCAAGGGCGGCTACGCTCATGTTTCTCTCGCACAAATCTATGAACGGGCCGTCATCAATCTGGCCGGGGAGCTGATCTGGAAGGCCCAGCTGCAGGAGATTGCGGTGCCCGAGGAGAAGGAAGCCCCCGAACCTCCGGCCAAAGAGAATGAGGCCGTCCCCGACGAGTAGGCTTTTCGACGCCCCGTAGGGGGAAATCCCCGGGATTTTTCGGATTGCGGAAGGGCACAGCGACTCATTAGAGGAATCCGCATTACATATATTGTGTGAAGTTATAAAGATGTGCCTGGATTGCAGCGATTTGGCCCAAGCCTCCAAGAACCAAGGAGATCGTTCCTGGTCAGACTCCAGACGGACCGGCCTGCCTTGGCCCTGGAGGCGGACCGGACAAACCGGCCCGTGACTCCTTCCGGGAAGCGCGGCCTTGAGGCCTTCCGCCTTTTTCCATTTCCAGTTCGCTATTGGCAGCACCTTGGGAGAATCTCCTGTGACTCCCCAGTCGCGCATCCTGCGGCGGGTGAACGATTTGGTCCATGAAGGTCATTGCGATAGCGAACCAGAAAGGCGGCGTCGGGAAAACGACCACCGCCGTCAATCTCTCTTCCGCCCTTGCCCGCCGCGGCCAGCGGATCCTTCTGGTGGATCTTGATCCTCAGGCCAACGCCACCAGCGGCCTCGGCGTCGACCCTGAAAAGGCCGAAAATGGCAGTATTTACAGTGTTTTGCTCGGTAACAGTACCCTCGAATCCAAAATTCAGGAAACACCCCGCCCAAATCTCTCGATTATCCCGTCGGAAATGAATCTGGCCGGTGTGGAGATTGAGCTGGCTCGCATGGAAGACCACCTCCTCATCCTGCAGGGAATCCTTCGCCAAGCCAAAAAACGCCGCAAATTTGACTTCTGCATCCTCGATACGCCCCCTTCCCTCGGTGTCCTGATGACTTCTGCTCTCTCCGCAGCCGACGAAGTGCTGGTGCCCCTCCAGTGCGAGTGGTTCGGCCTGGAGGGACTCTCCAAGATTCTCCACGTCATCGACCAGATTCGCGATTCAGGAGTCAATCCACGCCTGAAGATCGAGGGAATCCTCATGACCATGTACGACGGTCGCACCAATCTGTCCCGCAAGGTCGTCCAGGAGGTGAAGAACTATTTTCCTGAGTGGCTTTACCGCAGCGTGATCCCACGAACCATCCGACTTGGTGAAGCGCCCAGCCATGGCAAGACCATTTTTGAGTGGGATCCTCACGGGACGGGCAGTGAGTCCTACGACGCTGCCGCCAAGGAGTTCCTGCGTCGGCATAAAGTCAGGCCGGCGCCCGTAGCCGCGTGAGGTCCTGACGGGATCTTGCGCGAGGCCTGAAGGAGAGCGGGCTCCGTGTATTCTTACGGAAGATCCGTGTCGTAACTCTGTGAATAACTTCGCCTTTCCGTTTCAAGCCAGTCCCATTCTGACGCAGGGGGCGCTTGAAGATTGCTCACGGGAAGAAGCTTCCCCCTCCCCCCAGGGGCGCCCCTTCTGCCCTGGGATGGTTCCCCTGCTCTTGTGCCCCTTGCGAAAATTTCTTCCGGGTTGAGCGTAATGCCTGAGGGAAGGCTTGCACCGCTGATTCGGGCAGCTAAAAACATTTCAGCTTTCCAAACCTTCTCGCTAATCCGCATGTTCGCGAAACTCTTCGGAATCCTCTCGCAAGACCTCGGTATAGATCTGGGGACTGCCAACACCCTGGTCAACATCAAGGACCACGGAATCGTCCTGCGTGAACCCTCGGTGGTCGCCGTCAAGGCGGGCACCAATGAAGTGGTAGCGGTGGGAGATGATGCCAAGCGGATGCTGGGGCGCACACCTGGCAACATTGTGGCCATCCGACCTCTCAAGGATGGGGTCATCGCCGACTTTGAAGTCACCGAGGCAATGCTGCGACACTTCATCCGCAAGGTGAGCAACAAGCGCCGTTCCCACCCCAGGGTGGTCGTGGCCATACCATCCGGTATTACGGCGGTCGAGCGCCGGGCAGTGAAGGAATCGGCCGAACAGGCTGGCGCCCGGGAAGTGTTCCTCATTGAGGAACCCATGGCCGCCGCTATCGGCGTGGGTCTTCCGGTCCAGGACGCCTCCGGCAACATGATCGTCGATATCGGAGGGGGCACCACCGAGGTTGCCATCATCTCGCTCTCCGGGATCGTATACTCGCGCAGCGTGCGCACCGCCGGGGATGAACTCGATGAGTCCGTTATCCAGTATATGAAACGCGCCTACAACCTGATGATTGGTGAGCGTACTGCGGAGGACATCAAGATCCACATCGGGTCAGCGGCGGCTCTCCCTAAGGAAACCAGCATGGAGGTGAAGGGGCGTGACCTGGTCTCCGGCCTTCCCAAGACCATTACCGTAACTTCCCAGGAAATCCGTGAGGCCATGGGCGACCCCCTCGACACCATCGTGAATGCGGTCCGCACGACCCTGGAACGCTGTCCCCCGGAACTGGCAGCTGACCTGGTCGATCGAGGACTCGTTCTTGCGGGCGGCGGAGCCCTTCTGCGGGGACTGGACAAACTCCTTCGCGAGGAAACAGGATTGCCGATTCATATTGCGGAGGATCCCCTCAGCGCGGTAGCAGAGGGCACCGGAAAGGTGCTCAACGAAATCTCCTTTCTGCGCAAGTTGACCAGTTCCGAACTTTGAGCACTCCGTTAGAGTGCGCCCGCTTGCCGGCGCCTCCCGACCATGAAACCAACCAACTTCTTCGCACTCGTAATCTTCCTGTGGGGGGTGATCTGGGTGCTGACCCTGAGCGAGGGGACGGTCCGGTGGATCCAACAGGCCTACTACGGGGCAATCTCACCGTTCCTCAAGGGTGGATCAGCGATGGAGATGAAAGCACGGGATTTTCTCAATGAAATCGAGAATTCCAAGGACCTCGGAAACCAGCTCAGTGCGGTACAGGAAGAATACGTAAAGCTCCGTTCGATCGAAGGGCGCCTGCGGGAACTGGAGTCGGAGAATAACGAACTCAGGCGAGCGCTCGAGTTCAAGGAGAAGCAGCGCCTCAATGTCATTGCCGCACGCGTCATCAAACGGCAACCCTCTACCTGGTGGGAGACCGCCATCATTGACCGCGGACAGTCCTCGGACATCGGTGCCGGCGTTCCCATCATCGCGCCGGGCGGACTGGCTGGCAAGGTTGACATCGCATCGGAAGACACCTGCAGCATCATCCTTCTGACCGACGAACGCTGTCAGGTCTCTGTCCAGGTTGCCGGCACGCCGGAGGTAGGCATTCTTCATGGTGGACGGGGACGCTATGGGGAGGAACCCAGACTCATTCTGCGACATCTCTCCCGGGAAGCAGCCATCCTTCCGGGCATGAAGGTGATCACCACCGGCAAGGGCGGACTGTTCCCTTCCAATCTTCTGGTTGGCACGGTCAAGGAATACACCCCCGGCCCGGTAGAAGGCGTGGCCCTCGTAAAGCCTTCGGTCAACTTCAGTGAACTGGGGGTGGTCTTCGTCATCGCACACAGGACCGGAGAAGAGGAGGGCTAGGAAATGGGCTGGTATCATCTGAGCCTGGTAGGCCTGGTCATCACGGCCTGCATCCTGCAGCAGTTTTCGCCCGCCTTCGAATCGCTCTACGAAGGAAGGATTCTGGTCGTCCCTCTTGTCTTTCTCTGTGCCGCAGTCACCGTCAATGTGGGACCCATGTTGTTACTGGCTTTCATCGGGGGATTCCTCTGGGATGCCCAGCATGTTATCACCCCTCCCTTGGAGGAATTGCGGGGCAACCCGGAAGTCTACATCGATCCAAATGAAGACGTGATATTCGGTTACTCCATCATTCTCTACGCCATGATGGGATTCTTCATGCAGGGCATCCAACCGCTCTTTCGCGAAGGCCGGTGGCACATCTCCGCCCTCTTGTCCGGGGTGGCTATCTTTCTTTACCTGTCTGTCGAATATCTCTTCATCACCTTCGTCCGTGGCGACCTGGTGCTGACCCGTAGCCTTTTCCTGAAAATCAGTTTCACCTCCCTTCTCACCATGTTCCTCTGCCCCGTGGTGTTCTGGGCCCTTTACCGTCTGGCTGACCTATTCCATCATACGATCAGTTACGAAGGGTTGAAGAAGCCCCGGAGAGGCGCCGGGAACTAGCCTCTCAATTCCCATGGAACCCCGCTACCGTTTCCGGCTCTACCTGCTGACCGTCATCATCCTGTCGGGAGCAGGAACCCTGCTCAGTCGTCTCTTCGATTACCAGATTCTGGAGACTGATTATTACCGGAAACTCATTCCCGGAGAGACGACAATCTCTATCAGGGATCCCGGCGTACGCGGGACTGTCGTCGATCGTAACGGTGAACTCCTGGCCAAGAATCTGCGCAACTACGAACTGGTCCTCAACCTCGATGAGATTCACCACGAGTGGGAGCGACAGCACTCGGAGGATCAGCGACCCGGTCGAAGGCAGATCGGGATGGCCGTGCCCACCTCCGAGCGCAGTCGCGAGATCGTCCAGATTGTCAAGGACGGCATTGTTCCGCGCCTGCGCCATCACGGGATCGAGGCGCGCTACAGCTCGGAGGCCCTTCAGAAGCACTACGTGACTCACGGTGGACTCATCCCCTTCACCTTTCCGGTGGATCTCACCTACGAACAGTTCGCGCGCCTCGCTGAACACAACCTGGAGATGGCCGGAGTCTATGTCACGGTCCGGCCCCGCCGGAAATATCCCTATGGCACCCTTGCCTGCCACATCCTGGGTTATCTCAAGCAGTGGGAGAAGGGCGATATTCCTGCAGAAGCCAAGGAGAGATACAACCATTACCTCGGGGACGCGATGGGGGCTACCGGCATTGAGGCTACCATGGACGACTACCTGCGGGGATCCCCCGGGCGACGTGTCCTGCGGAAAAACGAAAAGGGTCGTATCCTCGGAGAAGTGCTGGACGAACGCATAGCACCGGATCAGGGCAGCCAGGTTATGCTGACCATCGATGCCCGAACGCAGTTTCTCGTTGAGAACGTCTTGCGTAAGGCCGGTCGGGTGGCCGCAGTGGTTATGGATGTCAACACCGGGGAGATTCTCGCAATGGCCTCCGTGCCAAACTACAATCCGAATGAGTTTATTCCCAGTATCGACGCAAGGAAATGGGAGAGTTACAAGGCGAACAAGGCCTATCCGTTGATCAACCGGGCTATTTCCAGTTTCACTCCCGGCTCCACCTTCAAGCTTCCCACCGCAGTAGCAGCCTGCATGCACGGCAAGGGTGATTTCGCCCACAGGTGCGTGGGGCATCTTCGCTACGGACGATCGGGCCGACTAAAGATCCGGTGCTGGAAAACCGTGGGACACGGTTCCCTGGTCCTGGCCAACGCCATCCAGCGCTCGTGCAATCCCTACTTCATGCAACTTTCCAACGAGGTGGGTGATGCCAGGATGGCTGATAGCTTCGCTCTGCTCAACCTGGGTCTTCCCACCGGCATCAAACTGCCAGCCGAAGATCAGGGGATCATCCCGGGTAGTGCATGGTGGCGCCGGGAGCTTCATCCCGGTGAATCGATGACCCCCGCGCGGATGGCCATGCTCGCCATCGGACAGGACGAATGCGAAGCCACCCCCCTGCAGATGGCCGCCCTCGTCGCCTGTATCGCCAATGGAGGCAAATACTATCGTCCCCGTCTCATAAAAAGGGTAGTGGACCCCAAGGAAGGCGTTCTGGTGAGCGACATTCCGGAACTCAAGGTCGACCTCATGGCGAAGGGGATGGACCTCGATCAGTTCGAGAACATCCGCCTCGGGATGTGGAAGGCGGCCAACGAACTGGGAGGAACCGCCCGGCGTGCCTCTCCCCGGGACGTTGAGATTGGGGCCAAGACCGGAACGGCCCAGACTACCGACTCTGGCAAGAAATCCCATAATGCATGGACTGTCGCCTTCGGCCCCTTCGACCACCCCAGATATGCCATCGCGGTAGTGGTGCAGAACGGGAAATCCGGTGGGAAAGTGGCCGGTCCCCTCGTTCGCCTGATTTTCCGCGGCCTCTTTGCCGCCGAAAAAGGCCTCAGGCTCCCCCTGCGCCGGATGGGGGAAGTAGCGGGCAATTCTGAACCGATCGAGGAAATAGCCCTTCCTGAAGGAGATCTTCTGACCCTCGCTATTGACGAAGAGGGCGAAACAGGCGAGGAAGCAGCGGAGGCTCAGCTTCCGGGAACACCCGTCCGGGTACGGCCCCGCGCAATCCCCCTCCCTTCCATCACGCCCGACGCGGACTCGGGAACTTCTCCGAACCGGCAAAACCAACGTTGATCAAACGGATGATCATGGGTGTATTCACCGGCTCAAAGACAACCATCAAACCATTTCCAGACCATGTTAAAAAGACTCAGGCAGGCCCTCCGAATCGGGAATATCGATGCGCGGAAGGGCAATACGATTGTCATCAATGCTGAGAAGCTTGAACGCCGGGTGGCCCTGCTCGAAGACGGAGTTCTTGAAGAATACGAGGTCGAACGCGAAGGCGATGTCAATATCGTGGGAAGCATTTTCAAGGGGCGGGTCAAGAACATCGAACCCGGTCTGAAGGCCATGTTCGTGGACATCGGCATGGAAAAGAATGCCTTTCTCCACTTCTGGGATGCCATTCCAGCGGCCCTCGACAACGGCTTGGAGGAGATTCAGCGGCAGGGACGCTCCAAGAAGAAGGGTCGGCCCAAGAAAATCACTTCCAAGGACATCCCGAACCTCTACCCGGCGGGATCGGAACTGGTGATCCAGGTGTCCAAGGGACCCATCGGAAACAAGGGACCCCGGGTCACCACCAACGTTTCCCTTCCCGGTCGCTACCTGGTTCTTACTCCTTTTGCCGACCAGTTCGGAATCTCCCGCAAGATCGAGGATCCCCAGGAACGCACCCGCCTCCGCCGCATCATGCAGCGCATGGCTGTTCCGGAAGGGATGGGAATCATCATGCGGACGGTGGCCATTGGGAAACGGGCTCGTCACTTCATCCGCGATCTGGCCATGCTCCTTGAACAATGGGAAGAGGTGGAAGAGATCCGGGACGACAACCCGGCGCCGATCCGCATCTTCGAAGAGCCGAAACTCATTGAACGTACCGCACGTGATTTCCTGACTGAGGAAATCGACCAGGTGGTCTGCGATGACCAGGAGACCACTGAGGAGATCAAGCAGGTCGCGGAAAAGATTTCACGCCGGGCAAAGCGCCAGGTCCACCATCTGCAGACCCAGCAACCGCTCTTCGATCAACTCGGCGTGCAAAAGCAGATCGACGAAGCCTTCCATCGCCAGGTCTGGTTGCCCTGTGGCGGTTATATCGTGATCGACGAGACGGAAGCCCTGATTTCGATTGATGTGAATACGGGACGCAACCGCGGAGGCAGGGACGTCGACAGAATGATCCTGGAAACCAACGTCGAAGCCGCTCACGAGACTGCGCGTCAACTCCGACTGCGCAACGTTGGCGGACTGGTGGTGGTCGATTTCATTGATATGCGGCATCGCCGGGACCAGCAGACGGTCTACCGCGCCATGAAGGACCGGCTCCGCCGGGATCGAGCCAAAACCCAGGTTCTTCAGATATCGGCGGTGGGTCTCATGGAGATGACCCGCCAACGCCTCAACGAAAGCCTGCGAGAAACCCTGCTGGAGCCCTGCACCTACTGCGCTGGCCGCGGAAAGATTAAGACCACCATGACCATGAGCGTGGAGATCCAGAGGGAACTCAACACCGTGCTTTCAACGCACCGGGAGGAAGTTGGAGATGTCATCGTGGTGGTTAACCCCGATGTTCTGAACCGCTTCAAGAGCGAAGACGCCAGTATCCTCATGGAACTGGAGCGCAGTCACAACGGTCGCCTCATCTTCCGCAGCGATCCCGGCCTTCACCGGGAGCGCTACGACATCATTGACGCGCAGACCGAGAAATCCCTCATCCCGGGCTGAGGGGCAAACTCTTCCGAGCCTCGGCCACTTCCACCTTGGACGCGCTCTCCCCCCGCAGGCGGGGGGCATCGCCTGCATTATCCACCCACTTCCTGCAGCAATTGTAACCGCTCAATAGCGGCTCCCGAATTGATCAGTTCCCGCGCCTGCGCAACGCCGGCGCCCAGATCTTTCGCGATTCCGGCACAGGCCAGACCTGCCCCCGCATTGAGGAGAACCATGTCGAGCTTGGGCCCGGTTTCGCTGCCGTCGAGGATACTGGTGAGAATAGCAGCGTTCTCGTCGGCATCGCCGCCCTGCAGATCCGCCACCCTGGCTTCAACAAAGGAGAAATCCCCTGGTTGGACTTCCTCCTCAACGGGATTCTCCCTCGTCCCCGACCTGCAAAGTCGCGTCGGTCCCATGGTGCTCAATTCATCAACCGGACGCCCGTCTCCCGTGGTCCCGTGCACCGCCCAGGCCGATTCACGTCCCAGGCGTTGCAGGATATCGGCGTAGATGGGGGGCAGGTCGGGGTTGAACACTCCCACCAGCTGACAACTGGGCCGGGCCGGATTGAGGAGGGGACCGATCAAGTTAAAGATGGTCCGCACTCCCTTCTCTGCCAGAATCTTGCGGACCGGCATGATGGCCTTGAAGGCGGGGTGATAGAGAGGCGCGAAGAGAAAACCCACCCCGGCACTCCTGAGGCACTCCCGGAACCCATCAGGAGGCAAATCGATACGGATGCCCAGGGCCTCCAGGACGTCGGCACCTCCGCTCTTGGAGGTGATTCCCCGGTTTCCATGCTTGAGAACCGTCACACCCCCGGCAGCGATCACAAACATCGAGGTAGTGGAAACATTGAAGAGGTTCAGCTTGTCTCCCCCTGTTCCGCATACATCGATTGACGGCCCCTCGAGCCTGAGGAGTTCGACTTCCGGGTCTATCGCCCGTTCGAGCAACTCGCTGACAAACCGGGCAATCTCTGCGGCGGTTTCCCCTTTCCGGGCCAGCGCTTCGAGAAAGCACGCTTTTTGCCCGGGATCGGCGCTTTCATCCAAGAGAAACTCAACCGTATCCCTGATGCCGGATGCATCCAGTTCACGTCCGGTCTCAAGATCGGCAATCAGGTCATCCATGCTTCCTTCCATCATGAGATCTCAGTAAATGGCAGCTTCATCGGCAAGCTCTGACTCTTTCATTTCAACCAAAGTAGGGCGGTTCGTTGCCCACCTTCCACTTGATGTTGCACCCGCTGCTGGGACGGGAATCACCGGGATCTTCTCCACCGGTCAGCAATGCATCCACTGCCACCCTCAGATCTGCCCCGGTTGCCTTAAGTCCGTTCCCAGGACGGGAGGAATCAAACTGCCCGGCATAAAAAAGGCGTCCTCCCCCGTCGAGCAGGAAGAAATCGGGCGTGCAGGCGGCCGACCACGCCTTTGCCACCTCCTGACTCTCGTCATGGAGATAAGGAAAGGCCCATCCCGATTCCGCTGCGAACGGTCCCATCCTGTCCGGATGGTCCGCAGGAAAATTCTCCACGTCGTTGGACATGATCGCTACCGTGCTGACACCCGCAGCCGCGATTTCTTCCGCCAGTCGTCCCACCGCACCAGCCAGATGAATGACAAACGGACAGTGATTGCAGGCAAAGAACACCAGAGTCCCCTTGTCCCCCCGCAACCCTTCGAGCGTGTGAAGCTGGCCGTTCGGTTCCGGCAATTCGAAGGCGGGAGCAGGGTCACCGGCCTGAAGGCGGAAGGTGGACTGAACTTCGGACATGACCAAGTCGGGATAGGATACCAGACGCTTGCCGTGAAGTGAAATCAAGTTAACCATAGGCCGAATAGACGTCCAGATGTTCTCCACCCGCGAAGAGGCTCGTTACGAGCGCCACTTTACCCTCCCCTCCTTCGGACCGGAGGGCCAACTTGCCCTGCGGAAGGCCTCCGTGCTCTGCATCGGAGCAGGAGGCCTCGGATCACCGGCAGCCCTTTACCTGGCTGCAGCGGGTGTCGGCCGCCTCGGCATCATCGACGACGATACGGTCGACTTTTCCAATCTGCAGCGGCAGATCCTCCATGACGAAAACTGGGTGGGCGCATCCAAGACTGAAAGTGCACGGAAACGCCTCTCGGGCCTGAATTCCGATATCGCCGTGGAGGCGCACGCGCAGAGACTGGATGTCGGTAACGTCATGGCATTGGTCAGCCGCTACGATGTCGTGGTTGACGGATCCGATAATTTCCCGACCCGCTTTCTGGTAGCGGACGCCACCTGGCTCCAGGGCAAACCGCTGGTCGCTGGCGCGATCCATCAGTTTGAGGGACAACTCAGCGTCTTTGATCCACGCCTCCCCTCCCCCTGCTACCGTTGTCTCCTTCCGGAGCCCCCACCACCCGGCACGGTTCCGACCTGAGAAGAAGCGGGCGTCTTGGGCGCCCTTCCCGGCGTGATCGGGACCCTCCAGGCCATGGAAGCACTGAAGATTATCACTGGGCATGGCACCGGACTCGCCGGTCGAATGCTGCATTACGATGCCACCCATGCGCGTATGCGGGAAATTGCCCTCAGGCCCGATCCCTCCTGCGCCCTGTGCGGAGAAGCTGCCACCATCACCGAACCGGTCGACTATGAGAAAGGAGGGGCCGGTGCGAACGATCTGCAGGAGATCAGCGTCGAGGCGGGCCGCGAACTCCTGGAGAAGGGATTCGATGGAATTCTACTCGATGTGCGTGAGAAGGACGAGCATGCCCAGGCCCACATCGAAGGTTGCCGCCTGGCTCCCCTCAGCGAGTTCAGGTCCCACCTCACCGACCTCCCCCGAGATCGCCCCTATCTCGTTTATTGCAAGATGGGCCAGCGGAGTGCTCAGGCAGTGGCAATGATGGTCGAAGCCGGTTTTCCGGACGTGACCAACCTGCAGGGCGGCATCGTAGCCTGGCTTGAGGCCAATGGTCCGGTCGTTCAGAACTGAAGGACTGGCTCCATATTTGATCCGATTCCCTAGACGGCATTCTGCTGCTCTCCCGCGTAGCGATGCACCCAGATGCTCTGCACCAGTCCCAGCAGGAACATGCAGATCACCACAAAAGTTCCCGAGTAACTGATGAGGGGTAGCGGAATGCCCGTGATCGGCATGATCGAAACGCACATCCCGATATTCTCGAAGATGTGGGCGAACAGGAGCGCAACCACTCCCCCAGCAATGATTTGTCCTGCAAAATCCCGGCTATAGAACGCGATGAAGAGGCATTGGATGAGTAGCAGGGCAAAGCCCGTGATGAGCAGGAGACTTCCACGGAATCCCTGCTCTTCCGCGATCACCGCAAAAATATAGTCATTGTGAGCAGTCTTCCACGGGATGTCCTTGCGATGGTGCAGGGAATCCTTGGAGGTGCTCCCGTAGCCGGCGCCCCGCCACCCCGCCTTGCCGACTGCCATGGTGACTCGATACTCTGCATAGTTCTTGTCCGTGTTGGTGATATGGCCCCGCTGCAGATTCTCTAGGTAGTTGTTGATACGCGCATTCCCACGCTCCGAAACCCCGGGCAGGACAATGAAATAGATCAGGGGCAGGATCCCGGCTCCGATCAGCGCCATGAAGAGAAGATAGCGGAACGGGATCCCCCCCACCAGCATGGTGACGAATGCCACCGGGAGCCACACGATGGCCGACCCCATGTCACCGTTCTTCATGACCAGCAGGAAAGGCACGCCGCAGAGACCTGCAATTATACCCAACCGGCACACCGGATGCCCGAGGATCCGGTGAATCCTGGGCAGGGTCTGGAAAGTGAACCCCACCATGATGATCCCAGCCGCGATGACCAGCTGAGTGGGCTGGAAGCTGAGGCCCATCACCGTGAGCTGGTGCACTTCCGACCCCCTGGACATGAGAACCAGCAGCATCACAATTCCCACCAGATACATCGGGATGCCCAGCCACATGAGCCATCGGTAATCGATCAGGGCCACCGCAAAATACACAAGGCTGCCGATGACGATCCATAACTTCTGCCGGTCCGCAAACCAGCTCCCCCAGAGATCGGGCTGATCGATCAGATCCGGCACCGGAATATGGCGTGCCGCGCTCTCGATGCTGAACACTCCAAAGACGAGCAGGCCGTACATGGTGAGGACCAGCACCCAATTCATTCCGAGGAACTTTCGGAAGAGCGGAGTCATCTCAAATCAGGGCCAATCATACGGCGAAAGGGCTCGAAGACAAGGAGCGAGGACGCGACCAGGAGCATGTCTGCCGCTCCCTCACGCCGGGGACCCATGATCCCTGTCTGGAATCTGCTCAATCAGTGAGAAATCCTGTCAGTGGACTGGTCCCTTCAGCGCGGTCACTCTGAAGGGGCAGACCTGCTTCAAAAGCGGTGCGTCCGGCTTGCACTGCAAGACGGAAGGCCCGCGCCATGCTCACCGGGTTGCCCGCCACCGCCACCGCCGTATTCACGAGGACGGCATCCGCTCCCATCTCCATTGCTTCCGCTGCGTGACTGGGCGCTCCGATCCCCGCATCCACCACTACAGGCACATTCGCCTGCTCGATGATGATTTCGATCTGATCCCGGGTGGCCAAACCACGGTTCGATCCGATAGGAGCCCCAAGGGGCATGACCGTGGCAGCGCCTGCCTCCTCCAGGCGTTTGGCCAGCACCGGATCCGCATTGATGTAGGGCAAGACCGTGAAGCCCTCCTCTATGAGGGTTTCGGCAGCAGCGAGGGTTTCGATAGGATCGGGGAGGAGGTAATTGGGGTCCGGGTGGATCTCGAGCTTGATCCACTTGGGCAGGCCTGCCGCTTCTGCAAGCCGGGCTAGCCGTACGGCCTCCTCGGCATTCATCGCTCCACTGGTATTGGCCAGGAGGAGATATTTCTCCGTATCGACGTAGTCCAGAATGTTGGCAAAGGGGTCCCCTTGCCCGCTCACGTCGGCCCGGCGCAGCGCGACCGTCACGATTTCGGAGCCGGAGGCGTCCAAGGTCTCCCGCATCACTTCCAGGGAACCGAACTTGCCGGTGCCGAGCAGGAGGCGTGAGGAAAAGGTGCGCCCCGCGATTTCTAGTCCCACAGCACTCACCGTCAGGACGGGATAAGGTCACTCACTGCCTCACGCTCTTCGCGCAATTCCTGCACCGAATCGTCGATCTTACCGCGGGAAAACCCGTCAATCTCAACCCCTTCCACCACCGACCAGTTGCCGGCACCGTCAGACCGCACCGGCATGGAGACGATTAATCCCTCATCGATACCATACTGCCCCTCCGAACAGATTGCCACGCTGTTCCAGTCTCCTTCCGGCGTGGCCTTGGTCAAACTGCGCACCGTATCGATCGCGGCATTGGCGGCCGAAGCTGCCGAAGAGGCTCCACGCGCCTTGATAATCGCAGCGCCCCGCTGCTGAACGGCGGCAATGAACTCGCCCTCCAACCACTCACGATCGGTGATGACTTCAGGAGCCGGACTTCCCTCGATTCGCGCATGCACAAAGTCGGGATACTGGGTCGCAGAGTGGTTTCCCCAAATACACATGTTGGAAACAGAATTGGCATGCACGCCAGCCTTGGTTGCAAGTTGGCTCCTTGCGCGGTCTTCGTCGAGACGCGTCATGGCAAAAAAACGATCCCGGGGAACACCATCAGCATTGTTCATCGCGATGAGGCAGTTCGTGTTACAGGGATTGCCGACCACCAGAACGCGGATATCGTCCGCTGCGTTCCGTGCAATGGCTTGGCCTTGTCCGGTGAAGATCTTGCCATTAATTCCCAGAAGATCCTTGCGCTCCATGCCTGCCTTGCGAGGCACGGAACCCACCAGGAGTGCCCAGTTGGCACCCTTAAACCCTTCATTCAGATCCGCGGTCGGGGTCACTCCGGCCAGGAGCGGAAAAGCACAGTCACTCAGTTCCATCACCGTGCCCTCCAGGCCATCCATGGCCGCTTCGATCTCGATAAGCTTCAAATGAACAGGCTGATCCGGGCCAAATATAGCGCCCGAGGCGATTCGAAAAAGTAGAGCGTAGCCGATCTGACCCGCTGCACCGGTAATGGAGACAGTAATGCAGTCCTTCATGACAATGCTGCTGGCTTTAGCGGCGGGAACTTCCGCGGTCAATGTCAGGTCGGTCAACACCTGCAAAAACAGGCAGTACAGGCACCATTTGGGGGCATTCCTGTTAAAATTTATGGTTGCCAAACGTCTGTAGAGCCCCATCATCGTCTTTGTCTGGATTGCTCGACGGCAGATCTTTCGCTCGTCGGCAGGCTTGCGAAGCCACCTGCGGTTTCACCGTCACCCAAGGGGTTTCGCAACGGAAGCAAGTTCGCAGACGCTGAGACACTGGAGCTGTGTCCAGCATGCCTCTTACCGCACTCATTATTCCTAGTTCTCACGCATGGCCGGACACAACAAGTGGTCAAAGGTGAAGCACATCAAGGCCCGCGTGGATGCCAGGAAGGGCAAGGTATTCAGCCGTTTCGCCCAGGAGATCTCGATCGCAGCCCGCGACGGAGGGGGCGATCCGGACCTCAATCCTCGACTCCGCACCGCAATTGAGGGGGCCAAGGCCCATTCAATGCCCAAGGACAACATCGAGCGAGCGATCAAGAAGGGCACCGGTGAACTTGGTGGCGAAGCCATCCAGGAAATCACCTACGAGGGCTACGGGCCTGGCGGCATCGCAATCATGGTGGAGGTGGCCACCGACAACACCAACCGCTCAGCTGCCAAGGTGCGCGAAATCTTCACCAAGAATGGCGGAAGCATCGCGACACCGGGAAGCGTGAGTTATCAGTTTGACCGCAAGGGCGAAATCCGTATTTCAGCGGAGGGGAACAGTGAAGAGACCGTCATGGAGACCGTTCTGGAGGCTGGTGCGGATGATATCCAGAGTGATCCGGAACAACATGTCGTCTATTGCGAGATCTCCCGACTCAATGCGGTCGCCTCCGCCCTGAGCGAGGCAGGAATGATGCCGGTTTCCCGACAACTCGTTTCCGTGCCTCAAAACCCCAGCGTCATCGAAGATGTCACCGCCGCCAAACAGGCACTGCGCCTCTACGAACTACTCGATGATTACGAAGACACCATGGATGTCTTCACAAATTTTGAGATATCCGATGAAGCACTCGCTAAACTGGACGCCTGAGATTCGATCCCCGTATTCAAACCATGAGTTCCGATCCTCCCTCTGACGCTGCCACCTCTCCCCGTTCCGGTGAAACACCGGATCAATCGGGCAGGAACTCCGGAGAGAGGCGCAATAACGGCGGCGGCAAGAACCGCCGGCGGCGGGGAGGCCCCGTCCGCGGCAGGGTCCGCGGCAGGTCGCGCCACCGGGGCAATGATCGCAAGAAGGACACTCACAACCGCGAGATCGATGAAGGAGAACAGCGCAAGGACGTGGTTCTGAGTGGTCCCCCCATCGAAGTGGACGGCATGCTTGAACTCGCGCCCAAGGGTTTTGGCTTCCTTCGTCAACCCGAGAAGGATTTCGAACAATCGCGTGAGGATGTCTTCCTGTCCCCGGAACTCGTCCGCCGTGAAGGACTGCGTCTTGGAATGTGGATCCACGGCATTGCCCGGGAAGGCAATCGGGGACCACAACTGATCGAAGTGACCTCGGCCAACGGCATGGCACCCAAGGAGGCAGGAAGCCTCGCCTTTTTCGAAGAACTCAAGGCCACCAACCCTGTTAAACGCATCCCCTTTGAGACGGAATCAGAGCGATTCACCACGCGAGTCATTGACATGATCGCTCCTATTGGTCGCGGTCAACGGGGTCTGATCGTTTCCCCTCCCCGCTCCGGCAAGACCACCCTCCTCCTTCACCTGGCCGAGGCCGTCCGCGAACGCCATTCCGAAAACCTCCATCTCATGGTCCTGCTTGTCGACGAGCGCCCTGAGGAAGTCACCGAATTCAAGCGCCAGCTTCCCGAAGCCGAGATCTACGCCAGTTCCAACGATATGCAGGCCAAGAACCACTGCCGCCTGGCGGAACTATGCATCGAGCGCGCCAAGCGCCTGGTCGAGGCCGGAAAGGACGTCTTTCTCCTCCTCGACTCAATCACTCGCCTGGCCCGCGCCTACAACAACAGCATGCGAGGAGGCAAAGGTCGCGGCTACCAGACCGGTGGCATTGTGGCTGGGGCTCTCGAAATGCCCCGACGCCTGTTTGCTGCCGCCCGCAACACCAAAGAAGCCGGTTCTCTCACCATCATCGGGACTGCTCTGATCCAGACCAATGCTAAAGCTGACGAAGCCATCTTCCAGGAGTTCAAGGGCACAGGAAACATGGAACTCGTGCTCGACCGTAAGATTGCCGAAAGCTTTATCTACCCGGCGGTTGATATCTTCAAATCGGGCACTCGGCGAGAGGAACTTCTTCTTCCCGAACACCTGCTCCACAAGATCTATCTCATCCGACGCGGACTTTCCGGACACCGCCCCCTGGAGGCCATGGAACGCCTCCTCTTTTTCCTTAAGAAGTTCCCCAACAATGCCCAGATGTTGTTGGAAATTAAGGGATGAGAAACAGGGAGTCATCAGGACGCCCATGATCTTTCATCCCCAGGTTGCTCACATCCAGTGAGGTGACCCTGGGCAGATACCCTGAATGTGCTAGCAGCCCCCCCTGCCCATGGATTTGGGACCTCCTGCAACTGGCTTTCTCCCAGCGAGGCGATCTGAATAAATTGTGCACAAGCCTGAAGGTCGTGTTTTTTTGAATCCTAACTGTCTGTTCCTCTAGCTGTTACATCTCATTCTCTAACGGTTAGATATTCCCAGAGAGAAATGAAAGCAGGACTGAGGCGTCCCGGGATTTCTTGTATCATTTTTCACGATTTTACATAAGAAGCCCACAATCTCCCTCCGGTTGATCAGCGAACATCGATCCGCCAGACTTGTTCACAGGCTTTTTCCAGCTTGCATCTCCGATGCTAACCTCATGAAGCCCCCATGGCCCCTAACAATTTCTAACAGGACCACACGAAGAGCCCCTATTAACGGCTGAAGCTGCCGAGGCCATGGATCTCAAGAAGCGCACCGCGGAGGCCCTCTGGGCCTATGGCAGGACCTGGCTCCATCGGGAGATCAAGAATCCCTCCTTGAGAAGCCTCAATTTGTCAATTCTCTGCGGATTCCCACCATTATCCACGCATGCACATGACAACCCATCCTGAATCCTCCCCATGAACAAGTCCCTCACCCTCCACGTCTTCTACGCCTGCTGGATATGAAACTAACCGTTGTCTAACGGGACACGCTTTCGTATTCCGTCGCCGCCGGAACGACTTCCTCTATGACCGACTCTTCCTCTGATCGGGATCCCGATGACGCCTTGGACGTGTCGCTCATGGCAAAGGTGGCGCAAGGCGACCACGAGGCCTTCGAGGAACTCGTGACCCGGCACCAGTATGCGGTGGTGGGCACGGTGGCCAAAATGCTGGGAAATCCCAGCGAGGCAGAGGACGTTGCGCAACAGGTCTTCCTGCGCCTTTGGAAGAGCGCTCCCCGCTACCGGGCAACAGCCAAGTTCACCACCTATCTCTTCACCATCACCCGGAACCTCGTCTTCAACGAATCACGCAGGAAATTCCGCCGCAGTGAGCAATCCCTTGAGGAACAGGAAGACGACTGGCATCAGCAGTTTCCGGAAGAGGGTCATGCTCACCCTGACCAGCAGCTGCTGCAGTCCGAACTGCAGCAGGCGGTTGATCGGGCCATTGCCGACCTGCCCGAAAAACAACGCATGGCAGTAGTCCTGCGTCGTTACGAGCACATGCCCTACGATGAAATCGCTGAAGTGCTGGGCCTTTCAGTTTCAGCGGTCAAGAGTCAGCTCTTTCGTGCCCGGAGCAGCCTGAGGGAAACCCTTAAGCATTATCTGGATCAGGATTCTCGCGACCAGGAAATCGGCTAGCCTGGCGGTTCTTCGGCCCCGGGCGCTCGACTAGGTTTGTCCCTCCCGGCGTCGGTCAGGACACGCCAATCCAATTCCCCCGAATCTATCCGTTGGTTCTCATATTCGAATACCGCATCTTCGTTACGCGGATCGATATGAGCGGCCAATTCGATGAAGCATCGGGCCAGAAGCCTCTCGCTCTCGTTGTCGTTGTTGCTTTTGAGGAGGAGCTTGGCCCGGGTCATCAGAAGTCGTGCAAAGGTGCGTGGGTTGTAGTCGCCCTTCTTGATTTCAGGGATCACCCCCTCACGCAGTTGAAAATTGACCACCACGGCCTGCTTGTTGCGACGCTCCAGGTGAAGGGCCAGCGCCAGGATACGCCGCGCGCTTTCCAGGGACTCCTTGCTTGCCTTCTTGGTGGAGACCAGGTTGGCCGCATAGGTCGCGAGGTTGGTGGCATAATTATGTCGCTCCTGCGCCAGCATCACGCTGTCGTCGAAGATCACCTTCTGCACGATGGGAGACTGGTAGGCGAAGGCGGAGGGACTCTTCTCCGATTGTCCACAGATGATGGACACCGAAAGAAGCATGACTACCATTGCTTGCTTCAACATTCGAATCGTTCATATAGTCCGTTTGAAAGGATCTCTTCGCAAGTGGCAAATCCAGCCCGTTCCCACGACAAGGAGCACTACCGTGAACTGCTTCAAACGCTCCTCACCGCTTCCGGAAGGGAAGAGCGGGACGAGTGGAGCAGTCGCATCTGCCACTGGTTGACCCATTGGATTCCGTCGTTACGCAAGGTAAGGACGATCGCCACGTATGCCGCACTGGAGACTGAAGTCGACCTTGGCCCCCTGCATGCCGGCCTGCAGGGCCGCTTCCAGTTCGCCTACCCACTCGTGGTAGACCGCACCCTGCGCTTTTACCGAGTGGCAGATCCCAACGAGTTGCGGACAGGCACCTTTGGTGTCCCTGAACCTGATCCCCGGGTGCACGCCGCGGCAGGACCGGATGAATTGGATCTCTGTCTCTGCCCGGGAATGGGCTTCACCCGCGGGGGAGTGCGACTCGGACGCGGCAAGGCCTACTACGATTCAGTTCTCCCCCAACTCCCTTCCTCCGTGTTCCGGGTAGGCATCGCCTTCGAATTGCAGGTCCGCGATTCCCTTCCCCGCGAAGCCCACGACGTCCTCATGACGCACCTCGGCACCGAAGAAGGCCTCAGGCCCATTCCGGCAGCTTCATCTTGAAGCGCGGGATACGCACGAAGACCCGCTTTCCTTCTTCGGTCAGTCCAAAGAAGGACCCCTCGGCGTGTCCACTGCCGCGAGCCACATGATAACTGTTGTAGGAAAATTCCTCGCCCGGACCCAGATTGGGCGTCTGCCCCACCACTCCGTCACCCTCGACCACGATCACCTCCTCGGTCTGATCCTCATGGACCAGCCACTTGCGGCCCTGAATGCTGATTCGTTCGGCTGAATGATTCCGGATATTGAGGAAGTAGACAAAGGGATGAGGACGGTCGTCCGGGTGATCGAGGCTCGGCATATAGATGACATCGTCAACCACCACGCTCAAGCCATCCAGTTCTTCAAAGGAAGCGTCCACCGCCCTGCACTCTAGTGCGCCGCAGGGAGTTGCCAAGGACAAGGTTGCTTGCGACCTCAGCCACACCCCCTATTCTCTTCCCATGTCCGGCCCGCCCGTCGCCCTGAGCATCGCTGGATCTGATTGCTGTGCCGGGGCCGGGATCCAGGCCGATCTCAAAACCTTCTCGCTTTTGGGCGTGCATGGGGTGACGGCGGTCAGCGCGGTGGTGGCCGAGACGCCCCGGATGGTGCATGGCATCTACCATCTGTCCCCGGCGGCGCTCCAGGAGCAGATTCGTATCCTTCTCGACTGCTATCCGGTGGCAGCCATCAAGACCGGCCTCCTGGGATCGGCTCCCCATGTCACGGCGGTGGCCGAATTGCTGGAGGGACGGGAGCAACCCCTGGTTGTTGATCCCGTGCTCGGCTCCTCCACGGGCACGCTCTTTGCCTCGGAGGAGGTCATCAGTGCCTACCGTGAGCGACTCCTCCCCATCGCCACCCTCGTGACGCCCAATCTCCCGGAAGCCGAGCGACTCCTTGACGACCGGGCGGAACCCGCCCCCCCTGATGAACATCCCGCTCTCGGGGTGACCCGGCAACTTGCCCGGGAACTGGGCACGACCGTTCTCCTAACCGGCGGACACAGTATCTGGAACGATCAAGCCACTGACATATTATGCCATCGTGATGAGATCCACTACTTCAGCCATTCGAGGATTGATATTCCCGGAGCCCACGGCACCGGTTGCGCCTACTCCGCTGCCATCACCGGCTTCCTCGCCCGTGGCCTTGATATGAAGAAGGCCATCGCCGGCGCGAAGACTCACGTGACCCGGGTTCTTCGCAGCTCCTACACGTGGCCTGGCGTAGCCCCGGACAATTCAGTGCGTACCCTCAATCAACTGCCGGACACAATCTTCGATTCAGGGGAAAGCAAATAGTTGCGGGCGCAGGAATTCTGGTCACAGTTCCGGAGTGGAACCTGATCCCTACGCCGATTTCCACTCTGCCGAAACAGGCGGCCCCTTTCGGGATTGCATCAGTTGTGGGCTGGATCTCGATCACGATCCGGAACTCCCTTACCTCGTCGCCAAGAGCTTTCGACGGGGCGAGTGCACCTTCGAGTATGCCATCTGCGACGATTGCCGTTCCAACATGGCCCAGGAATTCTCCAGCGAATCCCGACAGGCTCTTGCGCGGTTCTTTGAGGAACACGTGAACGTGCGCGAGCGCTCCATTTTCCTGGCCTTCGGTGACAAACCCGCACCCTGGATAGAGAAATGTGCCTCCTGCGAGATCCCGCGCAACCAACTGGAGAGCTATTCGCTGGGCGGAGTGCTCCTCGGCAGAAACATGATCTACGACCCCTACCCGCTGTGCCTCTGTGGCAGGTGCGAGGAGGCAATCCAGGGACTCCTCTCCCAGAAAACCCGGGGGATGTGGGACGACTTCGTGGACACCCACTTCGATGGCCCCCCCGCCAACGTGGAAGATCTCCCTGTCAGGGGCCGTCCGGTCCCGTTCTAGCCTCCAGTCCCGTATGAGCGCCACCCCCGGGACAGAGTGGCAGCCCCGCAAGGACTTGAACCTTGAATGACTGAACCAAAATCAGCTGTGTTACCAATTACACCACAGGGCTTTTGACTGCCGCAGCGCTAGATAGGGTGAATCCGGGAGAGATTCAACCCAGAATGCACGAAAGCACAGCAAGCCACTTGACTCTCCGCCCCCCGGTCGAGAGGTTCTCGCCCACAGCAGAAGATGGAATTTGGTGGCCTGATCGAACAACGCCGGAAACGCCTGGCGGAACTGGAGGAACTCATCTCCCAGCCGGACTTTTACAACGACCAAAAGGCCGCTGCGGAAGTGATGCGGGAGCATCGTGGACTCCAGAAGCTCATGAACCTCTGGGAAACCTACCAATCCGCGAACCGGAATCTGGAGGAGAACCGCGAACTGGCAAAAGACGAAGACAGCGAGATCGCGGCTATGGCACTCGAGGAGATTCCGACCCTTGAAGCGACCCTCCCCGGGTTGGAGGAAAACCTGCAATATGCCCTCCTGCCCCAGGATCCAACCGAGGAACGCAATGCGCTCGTGGAAATCCGGGCGGGCGCGGGTGGTGACGAGGCCTCCCTCTTTGCAGGAGAGGTCATGCGGATGTACGAACGCTACGCTGAGAATTGCGGTTGGAGATGCGAGCACCTGGAGAGCAGTCCATCCGAAGTAGGGGGCTACAAGGAGGTGGTGCTCAAGGTAAGCGGAGACGAGGTCTTCCGACGCATGAAGTATGAAAGCGGTGTCCACCGCGTCCAACGTGTGCCCACCACCGAGACGCAGGGACGCATTCACACCTCCACCGTGACAGTAGCGGTGATGCCCGAAGCGCAGGACGTCGATATTGAACTGAAGATGGATGAGTTGCAGATTCAGGCCACTCGCTCAAGTGGACCGGGAGGACAGCACGTCAACACCACCGACTCTGCGGTACAGATCACCCACCTTCCCAGCGGAATCCAGGTGAAATGCCAGGACGGGAGGAGTCAGGGACAGAACAAGGAGAAGGCCCTTGAGATTCTCCGCTCCAAACTGTTTGAAGCGAAACAGCACGAGGAGCAGGAGAAATACTCGGCCCAGCGCCGCGCCCTGATTGGCTCAGGTGATCGATCCGAGAAGATCCGGACCTATAATTTCCCGCAATCCCGTGTCACTGATCATCGTATCAACCATACCTCCCACAACCTGGAGGGAATTCTGGCCGGTTCGGTCGAGGAGTTCACCGAGGAGTTGCAGAAGGCGGAGATGTCCCAACGTCTCGCTGAATCCGGCTTGAAGGCCGAATAAGAGAAAAGGTGCCATCCTCATCCCATGAAGACCGTCTTGGAATGCATCGAAAGCGGGACTGCCTACCTCCGGGATCGAGGTGTCGACGGGGCCAGACGTAGCATGGAGTGGCTGGTGGCCCGGCAAATGGAATGCAGTCGCATCGAGCTCTACACTCAGTTCGACCGTCCCATGACCGAAGGCGAACTTGTGCCGCTGCGGGAACTCCTCAAACGACGTGGTCAGGGAGAACCACTCCAGCATCTCCTCGGGACGGTGGAGTTCTGCGGCCGGGAGTTCCTCTGTGATCAACGGGCACTGATCCCTCGACCCGAAACCGAGGAACTGGTGGAGGAGGTCCTGAAACTGGAATTCCCCCGCCCCGCACGCATCCTCGACATGGGAACAGGCAGTGGTGTGATCGGGATCACCATCTCCCTGTCCCTCGCTGACGACTGCCGGGAGGCCGTTCTCGCCGACATCTCTGCCGATGCGCTCGGACTGGCCCGTGAAAACGCGGAAAGGCACCACCAGGATCCGACCCTCCTGCAAAGCAACTTTTTTGCCGAGGTTGACGGAACCTTCGATTTGATTGTGGCTAACCTCCCCTACATCGCCGACGGGGAAAGGGAGCGCCTCTCCCGGGAAGTTTCCCACGACCCGGATCAGGCTCTCTTTGCCGGATCAGATGGCCTGGATGCCTTCCGGCGGTTTCTCCCTGAAGCTTCCGCCCACCTCGTTCCCGGTGGATGGCTTGCCCTTGAAATTGGCGCCACCCAGGGAGACCAAGTGATGTCCCTGGCCGCCAAGTCCGCACTGAAGTCCATTCGTCTGACTCAGGATCTCTCCGGAAATCCCCGCTTTGTCTTTGCGCAAGCAGTCGGTCATGCCGAGAATAGCTCCACTCCCCACTAAATGGATAAACTTCTCGTGCACGGAAACGGATCCCTCAAGGGGGCCATCAATATCTCGGGATCGAAGAATGCTTCCCTGCCCATCCTGGCGGCCACTCTTCTTTCAAACGAGCCTTCCATCGTGCGCAGGGTTCCCGACGTCTCTGACACCAATTACATGCTGCAGATTCTCCGTGCCCTGGGGGCGGAGGTCGAACGATCCAGTGGCACGGTACGGGTGGAACCCGCCGATATCTCCCCGGAAGCCCCCTACGACCTGGTCCGCAAAATGCGAGCCTCCATCTGCGTGATGGGACCGCTTCTGGCCCGGGTGGGGCGTGCCAAGATTTCCTTGCCCGGGGGCTGTGTGATTGGGGACCGCCCGGTGGATCTCCACCTCAAGGCCATGCAGGGGTTGGGAGCCCGGATCGAGATGGAAGGCGGGGACATCATGCTGAGCGCCCCCGAAGGACTCCTTGGTTCTGAAATAGATATGCGGGGAAAACACGGCCCCACCGTGCTGGGGACCGATAACCTGATGATGGCTGCAGTTCTCGCCAAGGGCACCACCGTGATCGATTCAGCCGCCAGCGAACCGGAAGTCGTGGATCTCGCGGATTTCCTCGTCAAGATGGGAGCCCGGATCAAGGGAGCCGGAACCAGGCGGATCGTGATCGAAGGAGTAGAAGAACTCAAAGGCGTGGAGCACACCATCATCCCTGACCGGATCGAGGCGGGAACGTTCATGGTGGCGGGCGCGATGGCCGGACAAGGAGTGACCTTGCGGCGAGTGTGCCGGAGACATCTCGAGGCTGCCACCGAAAAACTGGAGGAAGCCGGGCATGTCGTAACCTTCAATGAAACCGGCACGGAGGTAGCGATCTCACCAGGGGAAACACCCCGGGGTTGTGATATCACCACTGCTCCCTACCCCGGATTCCCCACCGACATGCAGGCCCAGTTCACGGCCATGTTCGCCACGACCCCGGGTATCTCGGTGGTGGAGGACACCATCTTTCCCCAGCGCTTCATGCATTGCTCGGAAATGAAGCGCATGGGGGCCGACATCAGAGTCGACGGAGGACGGGCGCTGGTGCGAGGGGTCCAGCGTCTCAGTGCGGCACCGGTCATGGCCTCGGACCTTCGGGCCTCGGCGGCCCTCGTTCTGGCTGCTCTCAAGGCCGCAGGAACCACCGAAATCAACCGCCTTTACCATATCGACCGGGGATACGAGCATATCGACGACAAACTGCTGCAACTTGGTGGACAGGTGGAGCGGGTGCCGGCCTGACCCTGCCTCCCGGGAGATGTTCGGCATTGGCAGCTGCATCATGACTATGGTAAGGCACTAACATGAAGCCCGCCGGTTCCCTCTTCTGCCTCCTTCTCCTCCAGGTCTCCCTGATCTCACCAGGCTCCGCCACTCCCACCACTGCCCAGCTCACGGCCGTCAATGAGGAAAACTTCAACGAGATCACCTTGGAGTTCGAGCCGCCCGTTCTGCCCACCGGCGAGGATACCACGAGGATTTCCGGTACCGTTGAGATCCTGCTCGAAATCGATCCGGCCACCGACCAGGTTTCCGAAATGACTATTGTCGAAGGGGAGATCGAAGGGTCCCCTGTTGAGATCTCCGGCAGCACGTTCTTTGTTGGTAGTTACAGTCTTGAGAGCTCTATCCTCGGCGCCACTCTCGCCACCCTTGAACCTCCGGGGCTTGTAGATCCGAATAACGGTGAATTTGACTCCTCCCAGCACAGCTTCACGGTCACTAGCGGAACCTTGGGAGGCAACATCTCAGTACCCCTTCTAAGCATGGACCAGGACATCGCCTTTGATTTCGTTGAGACTCCGGTGGGAGGCACGGGACTCGGGGCCGGCACCGTAACCCTCACTCCAACAGGGGCCACCCCCACCAGCAAAAGCTACGAGGTGGTAGTTCTTCTTCCAATCGCGATCGCCGAAACCTTTGAGGCCGAGGGGGTCGAAATTCCGATTCGTGCCGAAGGGACCGCCAAACTCGTTGGTCCTGCCACCATCGAAATCGAACCGGAGGATCCCTTTGTCGCCTGGACAGTACAGAGCGGCATTGCCGGGGCTACTCAACTCGAGGACGCAAACGGTGACGGCGTCCCCAACGGCCTGCAGTGGGCCCTGGGACTCACCGCCTCAGACTCCCCCTTCCCTCATCTTCTCAGGTCGGACGGCACCACTGCAGCAACCGTGGATTTCTCTCTCGCCCTCCCTGACGGCGGGACAGCCGCTCCTCTCACGGTCGTAACCACCACCGATCTTGAGGTGCCCTTCAGCGTGCTGGGCACCGCCTCGGTCAGTAGTGGCAACCCGATCCCCCGGGGCACGGCGGGTTCCGTTACCATCACCCTGCCCAGGGAACAGCGCGGTTTCGTCCAACTGGTGGTTGGCACCGGAGACTGAGAATCCGGATCCGGATGCTGATATCAGGCGGGTGCGCCCACCGGGTCCGGTAAGGGACCATCATCCTCCACGTCGTCCTCCCCCTTCTTGCTGGAAGTAGCTGAGGGACTATCGGAAGGCAGGGCAGGAGGCTTGGGAATCTGAGGCGGGTTCTTCATCTCCCCATGCTCGATGAGATCACAGATCTGATCTCCACCGAGCGTCTCATACTCGAGGAGCGCCTCGGCGATCAGTTCAAGTTTGTCCCGCTTCTCGCTGAGAATGCGCTTTGCCTCGGCGTAGGCCCGATCGATGATACCCTTGATCTCAGCATCAATCTTCCGGGCAGTTTCTTCCGAGTAGTTCTTTGCCTTTGCGATGTCACGGGCCAGGAAGACCTCGTCCCGGGACTCTCCATACTCCACCATTCCAAGCTCCTCGCTCATTCCCCACTCGCACACCATGCGGCGAGCCAGGGTGGTCGCCTGACGAATGTCGCCGGATGCGCCATTAGTCACGTCCCCGAAAACCATCTCCTCCGCAACCCGTCCTCCCATCGTGACGATGAGCTGCTCCTGGCCCTCGATCCTGTGAACCTGAAATTTGTCCTCCTCGGGCAGGTGGAAAGCCGCACCGAGGTACGGTCCCCGCGGAATGATGGTGACCTTGTGCAACTGGTCGGTATGCTCAAGGGTGGCAAGGAGGAGGGCGTGTCCCGCCTCGTGATATGCGGTCAACTTCTTTTCCTTCTCGCTGAGCGCAAGGCTGCGACGTTCCCGTCCCCAGCGCACCTTGTCACGAGCTTCCTCGAGCTCAGGCAGGGTCACCGCCTTGAGATCCTTGCTGGCCGCCAGCAGGGCCGCTTCATTGATGATGTTGGCCAGTTCGGCCCCGGAGAAGCCTGGTGTCCCCCGTGCCACCGTTCCCAGATTGGTTCCAGCTGCCAGTTTGATCTTCTTGGCATGCACTTTGAGAATCTGCTCCCGGCCCTTCACATCGGGTAATGAGACAGTTACCTGGCGGTCAAAGCGCCCCGGGCGCAGGAGGGCCGGATCGAGCACGTCAGGCCGGTTCGTAGCGGCAATGATGATAACGCCCTCCTGAGTGTCAAATCCGTCCATCTCCACCAGGAGAGCATTGAGCGTCTGCTCCCGCTCGTCGTGACCACCACCCAATCCATGTCCCCGGTGGCGTCCAACCGCATCGATCTCGTCGATAAAGATGAGACAAGGAGCGTGCTTCTTGCCCTGCTCGAACATGTCACGCACCCGACTGGCGCCCACGCCAACGAACATTTCGACGAAATCCGAACCACTGATAGTGAAGAACGGAACGCTGGCCTCTCCCGCAATGGCGCGGGCCAGCAGCGTTTTTCCTGTTCCTGGCGGACCTATCATCAGGACCCCCTTGGGGATATTTGCGCCCAGTTTCTGGAACTTGCGGGGATCCTTGAGGAAGTCGACAATCTCCCAGAGTTCTTCCTTGGCCTCCTGGATACCCGCCACATCCTTGAACGTCACCTTGTTCCCCTCCATGTTCATCATGCGCGCCTTGCTCTTGCCAAAGCTCATCGCTCCGCGACCGGCCTGTTTCATCTGGTGACGGAAGAGCAGGAAGAGCAGGACAATGAGGATCAGGATGGGCAGAAAGCTGAGCAGCACCGTCCGCAGGTAATTTGTCTCCGACCGGTAAGGCACCTTGCTGTTGAAAAGCATGTTAAGCTCTTCCTGCATGGCCATGATATTGACCGGGACGCGAATTTTCTTGGGTTTAGGATCAAGTTCTTCGATCTCCTTGCCTGTCAACCGAACCTTTGGTTGACGGGTTCCCATCAGGTAGGCATCTCCCGTCTTGGGGATGGCAGCAAGCTTGAGCGCATTCGCTCCCTCCAGGATCACTTCATGTCCGGCTACCCATTGTTCGAATTCAGCGAACGTGCTGTCTTGGTCTTCCAGGGCTGTAACATCCTCAGGCGGCACACTCTGCACGCGAGAGCCCAGCAATCTGGTCAGCTTGGGGCCGTCCAGATCAAGATTGATCCGGATCCGGAAAGACCGCGGCGCTTCGCCACTGCGGATGATCGTGGACTCCTCAGTCCGGTAGCCAACGATTTGCGCGTTGAACGAAGACTCATTGGTAACCACTTCTAGTGGGTACTGACCTACTCCCTTGACAATCCGCCCCTCCTCCAGATTGGTCTTGAACTCGCTGAAGGAAATCGATTTGCCCTTGCTGTTCCCGGCGCCAGAGAGGGCAATGGTCAGCAGACCGAGGGCGATGGCGAAGAGAACAAGGACCCGCCAATTGAATCCACCCGATTCACTCGGTTTGCGGGGGTCTTTGGGACCGGGGTTTGGGGGATGTTCGTCAGCCATGGAATCAGGGGGTCTTAGTCGACGGGCGCGGCTCAGGCCACATACGAAACTAAACCAATGACCTCAAAAGAAAATTTAAATCTTCGACACATAAGGACGTCAGGACTGTTAACGGGCGTCAACGACCTGCTGCAAACCCCGTGCCACCACCTCCACATGCCCGGAGTTGAGAGGATGAGGAACGATAATTCCAAGGATCAGTGGCCCATAGCGTGTATTGACGGGGATCACTTCCAGGACGAATTCAGGGGTCACTTTTATGTGCAAATTCCCAACCACCACTGTTCCGGCCTGCCGGTTGGCGGTATGGGAGGCCTGGGCCAGGGTTCGTGCCACCTGGTGCAGTTTGCTCGAATGGACCTCGTCGATGAGAACGCCTCCTCCTCGATCGAGCAGGAAAAACGATCTCGCCTGCACCGCCTCCCGGAGCCATGGACCGAAGGATCTGAGCCCGGAGATGAAGGGCGGACTGGCAGGTGAAGACGATGGAAACCCGGTCCCTGCTACCGGCGTGACCTGGGTCAGTTCCGCAGCCTCACCGGGATTCTCCGGGGAATGCGCCCGGGGTTCAAGCATTCCCCCTCGCTGCGCTAATTCCCTGGCCGCTGCCAGAGTGCGGCAGGCGCCCTCCTCTCCGGGGGGAGATTGTTGCTGGGAAACTGGCCGGGGGGACGACGAGCCCTCCACCTCATAGCCAACAAAGTCAGTGCCGAAAGCGGCCCCTTCGGGATCGGGAGGCGAAGCGAGCAGCGCATCTGCCATGCGCCGTAACTCACGGGCATCCACCCATGATTCAATTGGATCCATGTGCCCTCCTCAGCTTCACGATTCGCCTGCCTTGATGCAAAATTCCCTCCTCCTTGCCAAAACTAATCGGCGAATTCTGGAATGTTCTCAAAACTGTGTAGTCACGCCCAGTCTGCGCTCCACTTCGATCCGGAGATTATCGAATACACCCAGCATCGGGTCTCCCCCGTCCATCACCCCGGCCGGAACACCGCGGGCACTGGCCCTGATGAACAGGTCATCGCGGGGGATCACCGTCCGCATCACCATCTCCGGCGGAAGGATTGCCCGCAACGCCTGCACGGCATCCCGGCTCTCCGGGAGCCTGTTCTGCATCATGGTGAGCACTACTCCCAGGACTGTCAGCTGAGGATTGGCAATTCGCATCCGGGTCAGGGCTTCCAGCATCTTGGGAACGGAGCGTATCCCCAGCGGTTCGGCCTGCTGCGGGACCATGACCGCGTTGGCTGCAGAAAGTACATCGGCGGTGGCTCCAAAGAAACCGGCGGCGGTATCGACAATACAGACCTCAACGTCAAAGGAAGCCAGGTCTCGCAGAAAAGTGCGTAACCGGGGCAGGACTGCGCCGGGCGCAGATCCATTCAAGTCATAGACACTGGCCTGTCCTGCTGGAACCAGACTCAGAGTCTCAAGACGCGTCGGGACAATGAGATCCGCGACGCGCACTGCCGGATCGTCGATAAGATCGTAAAAACCTGATAACCTCCGACTCTGCCGGGTAAGGGACAATCCCACCGAACCCTGGGGATCGGAGTCCACGAGCATCGTGCGACGACCGCTCCTGGCAAAAGCATGAGCCAGGTTGATCGCGACCGTTGTCTTGCCGACTCCACCCTTCTGGCTCGAGATTGCGATCGTAATCACCAATGAGGACCTTGGGATGACTCTAACTCCCCTCCCCGGATCAAAAAGCCTTTTCTCCCAATCCCGCGGGCACCGCCATTCTACGGGCCGCAACAGGGGTTCCCGCCCCTTGAAAAGGGCACGTCTCTCCTGCCACCCCTCCAATCCCGGATCTCTCGGATAATCTGCTCCGCAACCCCGGCCTTGAAATTCGGTGTAGCAGACCTGTCTGAGAAATATTTTTGCGCCCTTCCCGCTATTCTTCACAGCCGCGCGTGTCCCCGTGCCATACTACTGTGTAAACACCTAGCTAAGGTGATAGTCCGAGAATGAATTCATTGGCCAAATCCGGTTCTTTTGCTCCACAATACGCACGTCAGCACCATACATGCCTTTCCGCTACATGAAGCCCATTTGCATCTCTCTCCTCCTGAGCCTCAGCACGAGCCTCCTCCTGGCAGACCGGATTCACTTCAATGATGGCCGCCCCTTCAAGGAAGGAAAGGTGATGCTGCAAACTCCCACCGTTCTGGAACTGAAATGGGAAAAGCGCCCCGGCATCTTCCAGACCGACCGCTACCTCAAGACAAGCATCGAACGGGTCGAGATCGACACCAAGGAAGACATTCAGTTCAGGAACATGGGAAAGTTAGTTCCGACCCCGGACCGCCTGACCCCCGAGGACTACTTGCGAAGAATGGCCAAGTGCACGGCCTTCCTTGAGATCTTTCCGAAAGGAGCGCACGCCCCCAAGGCGGAAATTATTCTAAAGACCCTCAAGCAGGAACACAAAAAGGCGGTCGCCGGCGGCCTCAAGCTGGACAACAAGTGGATCCCGCCTGAAGCACGTGAACGGGACCGCTACGCCATTGATGCCGGCATGGAATACTCCGATATGCTAGCCGCCAAGGAGGCCTCCAATCTCATGGTGACCATGCGGCATTTCGAGAAGATCAGTTCCGACTTTGCCGTCTCCGAGAACTATGCCAAGGCCCGTGAGGTGGCTATCGAGACTCTGAGGAGCTATGGACCGATTCTGCAACGTCAGATCAGTCAGGTGCAGTTCAAGAGACAGGAACGCGAACGTGCGCGAGCCACTCTTCCGGCAAACCTCCGCGGCCAAAACAAGGCCGCGCAAGACAAGGCTGATGCCGATTACCTCAAACTCGTCGGGCGCGAAACCAACGAACTGAAGACCAAGTGGCTGTCGCTGAATGAGTATCACAGCGACCCGATGCGCAAGGTCCTCAACACCGTCAAGAACACGCTCACCGCCCTTGAAAAGGAAGCGCCGTCCGAGAAGGAAACCTTCGCCGGCTCCCTCTACCGTGACGCCTGGGATGCGGCCCGGAGCAGTGATTTGGAAACAGGCGAGGAAATCCTGAAACAGCTCAAGTCACTCAAGGTGCCAGTCCACTATCTTGATCCGCTGGAAGAAGCCCTCACTCCTCCCGAGGAGCCCGAACCAAAGCCCGAGCCAAAGCCCGAGCCAAAGCCCGAACCGAAGCCCGAACCGAAGCCCAAACCCAAACCCAAGGGTAGCGGAGATCCTGACACGGTCACCCCTTCCCCCTCCGGGGCATCCCCTCAGGAGGCCGAACAGGGGAGTGGCTCCAAGACGCAGGTGGTTCTCGTTATCGTACTCGTCCTGGTCATTCTTGGGGCCCTTGCTGCGGCCTTGCTCGGAAGGAAAAAGAAATAGATCCCAAACCATCAGCCACAACATGTCGCAGAATCCCCGCTCGGCGAACCAGTCGCGGAATACCGCCGAGACCGATGTGCGCCTGAATCTCGATCTCGACGGCAGCGGCAAATCGACGATCGAAACGGGAATCCCCTTCTTCGATCACATGCTCACTCTCCTCTCGCGGCATTCACTGATCGATCTCGAACTCAAGGTCAGCGGTGATGTTGAAGTCGACTACCATCACACGGTCGAGGACAGCGGCATCGTGCTCGGCGAATGCCTGCGGGAAGCCCTCGGTGACAAGCAGGGCATCGCCCGGTACGGACACGCCTACGTCCCCATGGACGAAACCCTCTCACGGGTTGTAGTCGACCTCAGCAATCGGCCCTGGCTTGAATTTCACACCCCGGAAGACACCCCGGATGCACAGAACTTCCCCTTCAGCCTGGTGGAGGAATTCTTCCGCGCTCTCGCCTCCAACCTTCGCGCCAACATACACGTGGAAGTCTTCTACGGCCGCGACGGACACCACATTGCTGAAAGCACCTTCAAGTCGCTGGCTCGTGCCCTGCGGGTTGCGGTGAACCGCGATCCCCGTGTGAAAGGCGTTCCCAGCACCAAGGAAACCCTCTAGCGCCGGATCACAGATCCCCACATACATCGACTTTCCAGTTTTCGCCTCTTGCCTCCTGAATCCCAGATCGGCGTCATCGACTACGGCGGCGGCAACATCCGCAGCCTCATCAAGGCGCTGGAAACCCTCGGTGCCCTCCCTCGACTCGTCACCGCACCGGAGCAGATGGATGATCTTGAGATCATCTTTTTTCCTGGTCAGGGAGCTTTTGGAGACTGCATGGCCAAGCTCGACAGCCTTGGACTCGTCGAACCCCTCGTCAACTGGATCAAGGCTGACAAACCCTTCTTTGGGATATGCATCGGATACCAGCTCCTCTTTGAAGGAAGCGAAGAATCGCCCGGGGTCAAAGGCCTTTCCGTATTCCAGGGACAGGTGACCCGTTTTCCCCGAAGTGAACTGAAGGTTCCTCATATGGGATGGAACAGTGTGACTCTCAGCGATGCTTCCAGAGCCCCGTGGACAGACCTGGGAGAGACTCCCTACTTCTACTACGTACACTCTTATTTCCCCACTCCCCTCGACTCCTCCCTGATCGCGGCAGAAACGGAATACGGAGTCACCTTCCCCGGGGCCATTCAACGCGGCCGCCTGATCGCTACCCAGTTTCATCCCGAGAAAAGTCAGAAAGCAGGGATGAAATTCATCAGGAACTTCTTGAGAAAGCACACTTCTGCAACCTTGTAGAACCGGCAGGGGCCTTTTCTCCAGCCTTGCCTCGATTTATGGATTCCAGCGCCGCGGACTCTCTCCTCAAATCACGCATTACAATGACAGGGGGTTGTAATAATAGCGGCAATCTCACAATGCTCGAAGGATTCCCGCCCTCCTGAAGCACTCATTCTCATGAAAACGGAAACCGCCCTCCCCCTGGCCATTCTCCTCTGCTCTCTCTTTTCTTCAGTAAATGCCGAACTGGTTATTTCCGAAGTAATGGCCCGGGGAAACCAGGAATTTGCAGACGAAGACGGGGATTACCCGGATTGGATCGAACTCTTCAATAAGGGCACCAAAAGCATCAACCTGGCAGATTTTACCCTGAGCGATGACGAAAAAGACCCTCTGAAATGGCGATTCCCCGAACGCTCCCTGGAATCCGGTTCATACACCATCGTCTTTGCGTCCGGAAAGGATCGGCGCCCGGATCAGGGGAATCTCCATGCCAGCTTCAAGTTGGATGGCTCCGGTGAATATCTGGCAGCCGTTCGCATGGTTGACAAGAAGGCTGTCAGCGCATTCGACCCACACTTTCCCTCTGTGAGAAATGGAGAATCCTTCGGACACGCCTCCGAGGGCGACCGCATCGATTCGTCCAAGATCGTGTTCTTCGAGAATCCGACGCCTGGAAAAAGAAATAGCAGGCTCCAGGCTGCCAGATCAGCAAGCGACGAAGATCTCACTCTCGATGAGATCTTCCCTGCTGACCGGGTCCTCGCCATTCAGATTACGATGAAAGAGGAGGACTGGGATACCATCCGGAATCAAACTCGAAACCTTTTTGAAGTCCTCAATGAAGAACGGAAGAAAGCGCCGATCGACAGCCCCTATACCTATGTGGATGCCAGCATCACGATCGATGACCACAGGTTCCCCAATATCGGAATCCGCAAGAAGGGCTTCCTTGGCTCACAGAGCGCTTCCCGACCATCGCTCAAGGTAAAACTGAACCACGGGGACGGGAACGGCGCGATCGAGGGACTGACCACTCTCACCCTCAACAACAACAAGCAGGACGCCGCTTTGGTGGATCAGTATATGGGATACTCGATGTTCAACCGTTCCGGGTCCCCGGCGCCCCGATGCGCCTTTGCAAAGGTCTCCGTCAACGGAGTCAACCTCGGCGTCTATTCCCATGTCGAAACAATTCGCAAGCCCTTTGTCAGACGCGAATTCGGGAATAGCAACGGAACTCTTTACGAAGGAACGGTGACCGACTTCCGGGAGGGATGGGAAGGCAGCTTCGAGAAAAAGTTCGGCAAGGACAAGCGGGGGCGTGCCATGATCAAGCAGCTCATCGACCTCCTTGAAAGTGACCGAGTGGACTCTGACCCCGAAAAACTCATTGGGGAACTGGTCGACCTTGATGCCTTCTACCGATTCTGGGCTCTTGAAGGCCTCATCGGATTCTGGGACGGCTACACCGGGAACCACAATAATTTCTTCACCTACCTCAATCCGGAGAATGGCAGATTCCACTTCCTCCCCTGGGGAGCTGACGCCCTCTTCGTCAAATACAGTGAACTCGGCTACGATCCCAAGGCGCCCATTTCGGTCAAAACCAAGGGGATGATCGCCCACAAACTGTATCAATCCAAATCGGGTCGTGAGCGCTATGCCCGAACCTTGCAACAATTGCTCAGGGAGCAATGGGACGAAAATGCTCTGATCGCAGAAACCAAGCGCCTGGAAAAGCTGCTCCTTCCACATGTGATTCCTGCTCAATCGGCTTTTAGCGATAAACTGGAAGAACTCCGGAAGTTCATCAGGACACGCCGCGCTGATCTTGTTGCAGAAATTTCAGACGGAATGCCCCCGTGGAGTAAAATCCCTGAGCCGCCTCCGGCCATCCCCTCTTTTGCCGCCAACGGGCTGGCTTCGGATTCGATCTGGAATGCAGCCATGAAAGGTGACATTGCGGGAATTGAGGCGCAGCTGGCCAAGGGTGTGGATGTCGATGCCCAGGATCCTCTTGGTTCTATTCCCCTTGCTCTGGCGGCTCTGACCGGAAAATCGAAAGCCGTGGAGTTCCTTCTCGAAAAGGGAGCCGACGTGAATGCCGTGAACCGGAAAAATGAGACCGCCATCCATGGTGCCGCTTTTCTTGGTCGCCTGGAGGTCATCCGGATCCTGATCGATCATGAAGCCGGCATCAATCTCCGTAACCACGATGGTGCCACTCCCTTCGACATTGCCTCCGCACCCTGGAGCGATGAACTCCAGGGCATCATTCAATTCGTGGGAGGATTACTGCAGATCCAACCGGATCTGAAACAGATAAGGGAAGATCGGCCCAAAGTGGCAATCCTGCTGCGCAAAGCGGGTGCCAAGCCAGGCTCGGCTCTACCGAAGCAGGCTGGTGCCAATATCTGGGAATCCGCCAAAACCGGTGATCTTGAAAGCCTCAAAGCCCAACTTGCCGAGGACGGAATAGACGTCAACAGGCAGGACCTCAACGGAATCACTCCCCTTGCCTGGACGGCTCTGTCGGGACAACTGAAGGCCGCGGAGTTGCTGCTCGCCGCGGGCGCCAGAATCAACTCCACGAACAAAGACGGATCAACCAGTCTGCACTCAGCGGCTTTCTTCGGTCATCTCGACATGGTCAAACTACTGGTCAAGAACCGGATCAATATGGACGCCAGGAATGACGAGGGCGAAACGGCCCTGGATATTATCTCCACCCCATGGAGCGAAGACCTCCAGGGAATCCTCCAGTTTGTGGCAGGAATTCTGAAAATCGACCTTGATCCGGCGAAAGTGAAGAACAGTCGCCCTAGAATTGCCGCCTTTCTCCGGGAGCACAAAAGCAGGACGAACGAGGAACTCGAATGAGAACCGACGGGTTCAACCCATGGAAGGTGGCGAAAAGCCTTCCCCTCATTGATCAGTTTCCGGGAACCCCGGCTCTCCGGGGATTTTGCCAGGACTGCCCTACGTCGTCACCCGCATGGGCATCAGCACGTAGAGAAAGGAACCGCTGCCGCGCAGAACCCCTGGGCTCATCTCATCGATGAGGTCGAGTTGGATTTCCTCGTCCTCCAGGTTGCGGAGCGGCGCCATCAGAAACTCCGGATTAAAGGCAATGGCAATCTCCTTGCCGCTGTAACTCACGGCCATGGATTCCTTGGCTTCCCCGATGTCCGGTGAATTGGCTGTGACATTAATGCTCCCGTCCCCCACCACCAGTTTCACCGAGTTCGATTTCTCGGAGGAGAGGAGAGAGACCCGCCGGGCCGTTTCCAGAAGTGCCTCCCGGCCCAGACTGAGCGTCTCCTTCGCGTCCCCCGGAATGACCTGGCGGTAGTTGGGGTAGTTTCCCTCGATCAACTTGGAGACGATCACGCTGGATCCCACCTCAAAGACGATCTGATTGTCACTCAACCTCGCAATGGCATCACCCTCCCCACCAAGCAGACGCTGCAACTCCTGCACCGCCTTGGTCGGAATAATGAAATCCGTTTCGTTGCTTGCTGGAAACTCGAGGTCATTCTCCACCATGGCGAGTCGGCGACCATCGGTAGCCACCAGGGTGAGCTTGCCCTCCTTGAAGGCCGTAAAGATTCCGTTCAGGACATAGCGGGTCTCGTCATTCGATATCGCGTAGGACGTTTTCTTGAGGCTCTCGCGCAGGAGTCCCTGTGGAATCTTGTATTCCTTCGCTTCCTTGAAATCCGGAAGGGGCGGGAACTCCCCGTGAGCCAGACCGATGATCTTGAAAAAACTCGGGCCGCAGGTGATGGAGGCCACATCCTTGGAATCCACCGCAATTTCCACCTCCGCATCCGGAAGCTCCCGAATGATACTGACCAGACGCTTGACCGGCATCGTGGTCGACCCCTCCTTGGAGATCTCGGCTTCCGCCGTGCCGCTCACTCCGACATCGAGATCGGTCGTAGTGAGGCGCAGTTCGTCGCCCTTGGCTTCGATCAGGACATTGGACAGGATTGGAAGGGTCGTCCGGGTGCTGACCACATGCTGTACCTGCTGAAGGCTGTCTAGGAAGGCATCCCTTGCGATCCGGAATTTCATTGGCAGAGAGGGTCCCGAGAGCGGGATAAGGAGATCTTGGGAAGAATGCCCCGCTTGGCAAGCCATTCTTTAAGAAACAAGTAACATTTTACCCCCACTCTCAGAGCGGGGCAGGACTCCGCCCAGCAAGCCCGGACCCCACCCAAGCAATCACCCGGATCCGGGGAAACGGATCCGGGTGAGCTGAAAGGGCTCCTTTGTCGGCAATGACCGGCACTCCCTAGCGGTTAAGGCGGGCCCCGAGAGCGGCCACCGTCTGCCGCACCTGATCGTCGGTCTGCATCATCTGCTCAACCTTCTTGCAGGCGTGGATGACGGTGCCGTGATCACGACCACCGAATGCCTCCCCGATCTCGACCAGGGAGCCTCCGGTGAGTTTCCGGGAGAGATACATCGCGATCTGACGCGGAAAGGCGATATTGGCGGGGCGGCGACGACTCGTCATGTCTGCCAAGCGGATATCATAGTAATCAGCCACCATCTTCTGGATAGTGTCGATAGTCACCTTGGCGGCGGCTTCCTCGCGAAGAATGTCGCGCAGGAGATCCTCGATCCTGTCGGTTGAGAGCTCTCCCTGGCCGAGAGAATTGAAGGTCGCGATCCGCACCAGGGCCCCTTCTAGTCGACGAACATTGCTGCGAATACGCTGGGCAATGAACCGCACCCAGTCTTCCGGGATCTTGACTTCCCACTCCTCCATCTTGCGTCGGAGGATGGCGATCCTGGTCTCCAGTTGCGGTGGTTGCAGGGCCACCGTAAGGCCACATTCGAAACGAGACACAAGGCGTGGTTCAAGGGTCTGGATTTCTGAAGCAGGACGATCACTTGAAAGCACCACCTGTGCCCTTCCGTCGAGCAGGGTGTTGAATGTGTGGAAGAACTCCTCCTGGGACTTTTCCTTGCCGTTCAGGAACTGCACGTCGTCAACGAGAAGGACATCGGCACGGCGGTAGCGGCGCCGGAAGTTGTCGAGATTGCCCTTCTGGACTGCCAGGATGAACTCATTCGTGAATTTCTCGCAGGTCAGATAAATGACCTTGGAATCCGGACGGGCCTTCAGGATATCCTGTCCGATCGCCTGCATGAGATGGGTCTTGCCGAGTCCGGATCCACCGTGAATGAAAAGCGGGTTGTAAGCCGTGCGAACACCCGCCGCGATGGCCTTGCATGCCGCATGAGCAAACTGGTTGTTTCCTCCCACGACAAAGCGGTCGAAAGTGTAGAGCGGATTGAGTCCCGCGCTTTTCAAAGACTTTGCCAGGGCTTCAGCCGCTACTTCCTTGGCACGCGACTGCCTCTGCGGCTCTTCCAGCAGCGAGAGTTGTCCCCCTGCCGCTCCGTTCATGGCCAGCACCCGCGGTCTCCCTCCGCAACCCAGCACCTGGGACAGCGCGTGGGTCAGCTCAGGCAGGAAATTCTCCTGAATCCAGAGCACATGCGTCTCGGTGGGCACGAAAACAGTGACCTGATTCGCGTCCTCCACCACGAGTTGCATGTGCTTAAACCAGCGCTCAGTCGCGTCTCCGCTCAACCGGGCGTCCAATAGCCTGAGGATCTGCGTCCTCGCTTCTTCTGTGCTGATGCGCGCCCCGCTGCGGGCGGACACTTCCTCCACTCTTGTCCCTCTTGGTGCCGAAACACCACCTTCATCCCTTCTGCTCATTACTGTTCTCCAATTCCTGGCGTTTTTATTGATCTTTGTTTATCCGTTCCCCGCTCAACTTTGAAACCTGACAACCCGCGAGGAACAGCTTCCATGGAATTACTGTCTGTAACGAGATCGTCAAAATTTTTCAGTGAAGAAAATCGCGCGCCCTTCACGGCTCTTTTCCACAAGCGTTCCACGGCGTCGCCGGTGTTAGACTTCAAAGGTCGCCTGTTAAGCTCACCAAACGAAACAAGCAGTTTGAATCCCTGACCAAATCGGTTCCTGCATTATCTTGACACTGGGCTCCATTTCAGCCTCATGAACTCAAATGGTGGCCCCGGACAGGCGCAACACGCTGAGAGCAAACTCCTTCATCCCCAACCTGCCCATCCGGGCCTGCCCGGCACCTCTGGCCGGCTAAATCGAGCTCCGGTTTGTCCCTTCCGCGGCCCTGGGCCAGAAGTAGCCAAAGACAAAGGTCGCGATCGTGGTAGCGGGCCATGCCCAGTAAAAGCCCACGCTCGTCCTGAGCAACTGCGCATCACCCTCGCCCTCAATATAATACATGGGAAGGGAAGCGAGCCACTCATACGGCATCTTGATGAATTCGAGAGTGTGAAGCAGCACCCACACGTCATTGCGGATAAAGAGGACACCCGTGAACGATACAACTGAACCGATCACAAGTCCGAGAAAACTGCCCCGTCCCAGCAAAGCACACAGGAACATTCCTAATAGTGGACCCATCGTGTAAGTCGTCATCCCGAACGCGAGCGGAAGAATGGCAACGCCTGTATTCTCCTGTACCCAGCGCATCAAAAGGGTGAAACCCGTCAGGAACCCTCCCCAAAAAACCACCCACATCCGGCTTCGGGAGACAAGTTTGCGCTGTTGTCGGGGATCCTCCTGGCCGGCGGGATCGTAAAGCACCGATATGGTGGTCTGGCTCAGGGCTGCCAGAATCGAGTCGAGACTTGAGATTGCCGCCGCGAAAACTCCTCCCAGGATCAAGCCACTCAATCCGGGTGGCAACTCCTTCACGATCCAGATGGGGAATACATTGTCGGGTTTTCCGGGATTTCCCTCGTCCGCTTTCCAGCCCATGCCCTCTGCGACCGTCCCTTCTGGCGGATGATTGGCATACCAGACGAAAAGGGCTGCCCCGACCATGAGCATGAGGAAAGTCACCCCCTGTCCGGCCGAACTCCAGATGATCGCCTTCCTTGCATCCTTGGCATTCCTGCAGCAGAACATTCGCTGGGCGTTCAACTGATCGACCCCGAAGGCCCCGACGTTGAGGAAAGGCACCGCAAAAACCGCAACCCAGAAGGTGAATTTGAAGGCGTCAGACACTCCCGTGTCAAAGGTCAGCCATTTCGTTTTCCCGGCCTCCGCAGCAATCTCAAGCCATCCGGCTCCGAGATGCGCTCCCGCCCAAACCAGCGTGATGATCCCTCCCGTTGCAAAGAGAAAAAACTGCATGACATCGGTCCAGATAACGGTCCGCATACCGCCCATCAAGGTCCAGCCAATCGCAAATAAGCCGATGATAAGGATGCAGATCTCAAAGGAGAACGGAGTCACGATCATGAGCGGAATGGCCGCCACCAGCACCCGAACGCTTTGTGCCAGGATTGATCCGATCGTGAAAAAGACGGTCGCAAGGGTTCGAAGCTCCGGCTTGATCCGGCAACCCATGTAGTCGTAGGGGCTGTATATGCCTTCCTGGTAAAAGACCTTGGTGAAAAACACCCCCACAACAACCCTGCCCATAATCGAGCCGAGCGCCCATATCATGTAGGTGAAATCTCCATTGGCCGCCATCACTCCGCCTGGCACCCCGATAAAAGTGACTCCACTGATCTCCGTCGCGATGATCGAGCCGCACACCGCCAGCCATGGGAGCGACCGCCCACCCGCAAAGAAATCACTCATGGAGGCCTGTTTCCCCCGCATCTTGTGCCCAACCCAGGTGGTCAATCCGAGGTAGCCGAAGAGCACTATCCAGTCCAGGGGCTCGAACCACTCGTGAATCTCCATCCGCAGTTCCACCCTACCGCCCTCTTCTCCCTCCGTCGACCCTTCGCTGAAAAAATTCAACCAATCGAAAGTAATATTCTTGTCGCCCTGCTCCGAACGGATAGTCTGCCTTTTTATTCGTTAAGGTGCCTGCAGAGGGAACGACAGCCAAGGTCGCTGGTATCATCCCCGCCCGATGGGGATCCTCCCGCTTCCCCGGAAAGCCCCTCCATCACCTCGCCGGCAAGAGCCTGCTCCGGCACGTCTTTGAGCGTGTGAACCAGTGTGAACAACTCGACCTCCTTCTGGTCGCCACCGACGATGTTCGCATTGAGGAAGAGGCCCGCTCCATCGGTGCCGAGGTTGTCATGACTTCCCCGGATCATCCCACGGGAACGGACCGCATTGCGGAAGCCGTGGCGCCACATCCCGACGTCACCCACGTCATTAACATCCAGGGTGACGAACCCCTTGTGGATCCAGCCCTGGTCGACTCCTTCGTGACCGCTTTGACAGCCGAACCCGACCTGCCCATGATCACGGCCGCCAATCCCATGACCGACCGCGCTCAACTCGATGACCCCGATATCGTGAAGGTCGTCGTCGACGGGGGAGGAAACGCGCTCTACTTCTCCCGCAGCCCCATTCCCTTCCTCAGGACCCAGCCCGACACCCTCGTGCCCCTGCGCCACATGGGCCTCTACGGCTACCGTCGCGATTTCCTTGAACAGTTCGTCAGTTGGCCTCCCGGCCTGCTTGAACGGGCGGAACAACTCGAGCAACTCCGCGCCCTTGAAAACGGCGCCCGCATCCGCGTTGTACTGACCAAAGATCATTCCATCGGACTCGACACCCCCGAACAGGTTCCACACCTGGAAGCCCTCCTTGCCTCCTGCAACCCTCCATAATATCCTGAGCACTAATAACCAATCACCTGGCGTGAAATACATCTTCGTCACCGGAGGAGTGGTCTCCTCCCTTGGAAAGGGACTCGCCTCCGCATCCATCGGCACTCTGCTTGAGCACCGTGGCCTCAAGGTCACTATTCAGAAGTTCGATCCCTACCTCAATGTTGATCCCGGGACCATGTCTCCCTACCAGCACGGGGAGGTCTACGTCCTCAACGACGGAGCGGAAACCGATCTGGATCTTGGACACTATGAGCGCTTCACCAACTGCGTCCTGACCCGTTTCAACAATCTCACCTCGGGCCAGGTCTTCGAGAACGTCATCAAGAAGGAACGTAGAGGCGACTACCTCGGGAAGACCGTGCAGTTCATCCCCCACGTAACCGACGAGATCAAGGCCCGCATCCATGACCTCTCATCAATGAACCCGGAGGTCGACGTCATCATCACCGAGATTGGAGGCACCGTGGGGGACATTGAGGGGCACCTCTTCCTGGAGGCCCTCCGTCAGTTTTCCCTCGAGGTGGGTCGCGAAAACGTTTGCTTCATTCACGTCACCCTCCTGCCCCTCATCCGGGCGGCGGGGGAGATCAAGACCAAGCCCACCCAGCAGTCGGTTGCCAAGTTGCGCGAAATCGGGATCCAACCGGATATCATCATCTGCCGTACCGAGCATGACCTCGACGAGGACAACCGACGAAAGATTGCAATGTTCTGCAACGTCGAGAAGAAGAACGTGGTGGCTTTCCGGGACGTGAAGCACACTATCTATGAGTGCCCTCTTGACCTGCGGCGCGACAAGATCGACCGCCTCGTAGTCGACAATCTGGGAATTGATTCCCCTACCCCCGACCTGCAGGGCTGGGAGGATTTCGTGGACCGCCTGATCAAACCAAAGCACACCGTGAACATTGCGGTAGCAGGCAAGTACATCGAACTGCAGGACGCATACAAGTCCATCTACGAGTCACTTGCCATCGCGGGCGCCGACCATCACACCAAGGTGAACATCGTGCGGGTGGACTCGGAATCGATCGAGGAACACGGGGCTCAGAACAGCATCGGGGAAGTCGACGGCATCCTCATCCCGGGGGGATTTGGTGACCGCGGCATCGAAGGCAAGATCCAGGCCGCCCACTATGCCCGCACCATGCGCATCCCCTACCTTGGGATCTGTCTCGGTATGCAGGTGGCCACCATCGAGTTCGCCCGCAACGTCTGCGGGTTAGAGGGCGCGGATACCACTGAATGCCGCAAGGACACTCCGCATCCGGTCATCTGCCTGCAGGAGGAGCAGAAGGGAGTGGAGGACATGGGCGCCACCATGCGCCTGGGAGCCAGCGAGTCCAATCTCCTGGCCGGGACCATGGCGGCAGAACTCTACGGTGGCGCCAACGTTATCAGTGAACGTCACCGCCACCGCTACGAGTTCAACCCCGACTATCTCGATCAATTCCAGGACGCGGGAATGGTAATCGCCTCCACCTCCGTCAGGGAGGGTCTGGTGGAAATCATCGAACTCTCCGATCACCCCTTCTATCTGGGCGCCCAGTTCCATCCGGAGTTTCAATCCATGCCCAACAAGCCGCATCCCCTCTTCTCGGGATTCGTGAAAGCCGCGCTGGACGCAAAGGTTGCTGTGCCGGCCTGAACCCCGGTGCCCGGCGCTTCGCCGTCACCGGAGAGCCCCCATGTCACCCAATCAACTCCTCCTCCTGGGCGTCAACGGTCCGGAACTCACCCGCGAGGAAGGCGCTCTCTATCGCGAACTGCAACCCGGCGGATTTGTCCTTTTCACCCGAAACCTGGTCAATGCCAGGCAAACCCGCCAACTCACTGATGAGCTTCGCGCGCTGTGCCGGACCCCTCCCTTCATCGCTATCGATAATGAAGGGGGGCGAGTCTGGCGCACCGCCCCCTTTGCTCCCGCTCCCCCCTCCCCGGAACAGTTACGAAGGACGGGTGACGCTGGTCTGATCGCCCGGGCCGGCTGGGCCACCGGGCGACTCCTCGATCTCCTCGGGATCAACTTCAATCTCGCCCCCGTTCTCGACATTGATCACCTCCCCGGGGCCTCCAACGCCCTCCGGGGCCGCTGTTGGGGCGAGAGCGATCAGGAGGTCATCAACAATGCCGGTGTGTTCAACCGCTGGCAACGACGCCAGCGCATCCTCGGATGCGCCAAGCACTTCCCGGCCGGGGGACGCGCCGCCAATGACCCTCATCATGATCTTCCGGTGGTCGAGATGGACACCGATGAACTGCAACGCAGCGACCTCATTCCCTATACCGCCCTCATGCCGGAACTGGACGCCATCATGATCAGTCATCTCCATTTTCCTCGAATCGACGCCGACGGCCTTCCCGCCTCGCTCTCCCGCAACATCATCCAGGGACTGCTCCGAGACCGACTAGGGTTCGACGAGCATCTTGTCCTCACTGACGACCTCGACATGGGAGCTATTCAACAGGGATACGGCACCCCTGAAGCGGCCCGCCTGGCGATCGAAGCGGGGGGCGACCTTGTCCTGCTCTGCCACGAATTCATGAATGCCCGACAGACCCTGGCTGCCCTGCAGGAACTTCCAGGTCCGGTTCTCCACGACATCGATATCCGTATCGAGAAGGCGAGGAAGCGCCTCCGGATTCCTCCCGGTTTCTCGGAGGCAACCCTCACCGAAATTGCCGGAGACCTCACCAAACTCCGCAAGGATGTCCTCGGAGAGGAGAGCGGTCCCGATGCCGACGGACCACCGCAGAGTCCGGTGGAGGATTATTGATTCCCCTTCTCACCTGCAAGACGGGCTTATCGCCTGGGGAGACCGCTGGAACACTCTGGCAGGTCTTACCTGCCGCAGGAAGTCTCTTAGCTTCCCCGTTCGCACACCAGGTTCCTTCCGGTCATTTCGGGAGGTTGCTGAAGTCCCAGCATTGCCAGGAGAGTGGGTGCCACGTCCGCCAGGATCCCGTCATCAACCATCCTGCCCTCGGCATCATCGGCTACATAAACCGCGTGGACGAGGTTGGTGGTGTGCGCGGTGTGGGGAGAACCATCGGAATTGCGCATGAACTCGCAGTTGCCATGATCTGCCGTGATGAGCAGCCTGCCCCCCAGTCGCAGGGTCTCCTCCACCACCTGCCGCACAGCATCATCAATGGTTTTCACCGCCTTGACGGCTGCCTCGATGACCCCGGTGTGCCCCACCATGTCCGGGTTCGCATAATTGAGAATGACGAGATCATAATCCTTCAACTTCTCAACCACCGTGGCGGTCACTTCAGCAGCGCTCATCTCCGGCTTGTGATCGTAGGTCGGCACGTCCTTCGGAGACGGGATAATGATCCTCTCCTCCTCCGCACAAGGCACTTCCTCCCCGCCGTTGAAGAAGTAGGTGACATGCGGATACTTCTCCGTTTCCGCAATGCGGAGTTGATTCCTCCCGGCGGCTGCCACCACCTGTCCGAGCACGTTCACCAGAGTTTCCGAGGGAAAGACCACCGGGCAATCGTAGGTTTCGTCGTATTCGGTCAGGGTCACGTAGTGGACGTCCGGACGTGCCCCCGTGTCGAAGTCCTCGAATCCCCCGGCCAGGAAGGCTTCCGAGAGCTGGCGGGCCCGGTCCGCACGGAAATTGAAGAAAAGAACGACATCTCCATCGCGAACGCGTTGTGTGTTGGCCTCGTGGAAAATGATGGCAGGCAGAAACTCGTCTGTCTTGTTCTTCCCGTATTGCTGCGCCACCGCCTCGCTGGCCAGAATCTCACTCGCCTCACCAACACCATGGACGATGGCGTCCCATCCCAGCTTGGTCCGTTCCCATCGACGATCCCGGTCCATTGCAAAATAGCGACCTACCACCGTCGCAATACGCGCGCCGTACTCCGCGAGCCCATCCTCCACCTCTCCAAGAAAATCCGCTCCACCAGTGGGCGAGGTGTCCCGTCCGTCTGTAATGGCATGGGCCATGATATCCTCAACGCCTGCCGCCCTGGCGGCTCCTGCCAGAGCCACCAGGTGATTCTGGTGGCTGTGCACCCCGCCATCCGAAACCAGTCCTATCAGATGCAGTCGACTGGAGCGGGCCTTCGAAAACGCCTCCCGGAGAACTGCATTCCCAGCCAGTTCTCCGCTCTCGATCACCTTGTTGATCCGGGTCAGATCCTGATAAACGATCCGCCCCGCTCCCAGGTTCAGATGCCCTACCTCGGAATTGCCCATCTGGCCGTCGGGCAGACCCACATCCATTCCCGAACAACTCACGAATCCCCTGGGATACCTGGTCAGCATCTCATCGTGAAACGGGGTTTCGGCGAGCAGGGTGGCATTTCCGTCCGCCTCCGCTGTTTCCTCCCCTCCAGGATTCACGCCCCAACCATCTCGGATAATGAGAACCACAGGTGATTTTGGCATGACGCGGGGACCATAATGACGGACGGCCTCCTGCCAAGGCGCAATCTCGATTCTTCCTGAACCCCACGGGAACCTTCCGCAGGCAGATCGTTTAAGGGAAGACCGTGCCGCCCTGGGTCCTGCCGCCGAAGATCGCACAGACTTGCGCTGCAACCGGGACAACCACCTCGACCGAAAGGTGCGCCGCTGATCTCCCTTCCTGTCAAGAACCCAAATTTCGATTCGGATGGAAACCTGGATCCGGCCGGACAAGTTGCGGGATTCTGCCCGATCCGGATGCTAGTCACTCACCTGCACGTTATCAATTGACAGACCACTGAAGGCATCAACGCCTCCGTCGCTCTCGAAATTCCATTCGATGACAACATTCTCCCCATTTGCCTCCGGCACCACTGGTATCCGAATCCTGATCCAATCGACGGCAAAAACAGTCATGTCGAGTGGCGTCGCTGTTCCCAGTTGAACCAGGTCTGACGCTCTGAGAAATCGCACGGTCGCGATGTCCGCGACCCCATCAGCATCGCGAAAGGCCATGAAACTCAACTCCGCCTCCGTAACGGCGCTCATGTCCAATACCGGCGATCGCAGAGAGATGTTCGAGTCTGCACCATAATCACCCAGATTCGTGGACCAGGCATTACTCGAGTCTTCCGCCCCGGAGAGCGGACCGGTCGTTGCCCCGGGCGTTCCAAGTTCCCAGCGCGTATTGCCACCTGGATCGTTTATGACAGTGGTCCACCCGCCAATCCCGGATTCAAAATCATCAGCGAGAGCAATGACCGGGGGGCATCGAATTCTCCAATCACAAAGAAACGCCTTTCCTCAGCGGGCAGGGGCACCAGGAGGGTCTTCCTTGGGGGGTAGCCGCCAGGCCCTGCTGCTCATTGAAAATGGGCCGCTGGGCAGAATCACCATTGGAAGGATCCAGTTCGCTGCGCAGGTTGTAGAGTTTCCCTGGAGAGCTTTCCCACTGGATCATCAACTCGTTACCGCTGTCCAGACGGCGCATCTCCGCAATCTGGATCTTCTTCGCAGGGAGGGGGAGGTGGACCCCTTCCTTCACGAGAAAAAAATCGATGTCAACCGCGCCGGTCTCTGGAGTGGCTCCCAATCCCATGACCGCATACGTATAGCTTTCATCGCCATTAATCCCGGAGGCGAGGTGAAAGTTCTGGGGAACGGTTTCCCCATTCAGGTAGATGTCAGCCCGGCGCGTTCCTCCACCCGAACTATCCGCCTCCAGCGTGACCCATACATCCATCCAGTCCTGCGGGATAACATCCAGCACATTCGCACTGCCGGCAGCATCATCCCCATCCACCTCCTCAGAAGGAACGGTACCGTTCAAGCGATTCATCACCAGGCCTTCCCCCCCGGTAAAATCACCCAGGGAAGTATTCGCGTAACTCGTCGAGGGAGCAAAGGACGCGCTTCCTCCATAAAACTGGTCCCATATTCCAATGACGCTTTTGCCTCCGTTGTGCAGGGCATAACCATCCCCAAGGGGGGGCCAGCGGCGTCCATCCGAGTAAATATCCAGAGACCCGCTCTCCCAAGTGGCCACCCGCGTACGAAAATACATCGTGACACCTTCGACAAGGGGAGAATAACCGGGGCTGAAAATATTGGTGAGATCCTTCGAAAAAAATCTTCCTATTAGACGGATCGTTGCCGGGATTCCCGGTATCCTGAATACGCAGGAAGGCGTCATCCCCATCCGTTAACACCCCCGCTCCACCCGGACGACCAACGCCGATAGTAGTGCCATCCCTGGAATCTGAACCGTTGTCATAATCCCAGCCATCCATACTGGGATCAACTTCCCCGTTGCAGACCGAGTCCCAACCGCCCGGGGGGATCGACAAACCTGCTGTCCTGAGCGAACAAGAATGCGCCCGAAAGATAAGTCACCTGGACGAGGTGCACGATATTGATGCCGATCGCGCTCATAGCGGCCCTTGGGTTTTTCATTTGGAATAATGGGAAAGCGGCCATCAAAAACACCAGAAAATACAGCATTGAAGGCTCTCTCAGCCTGAGATCGGGAAAGATTGCCGAAGTTTAGAATTTCTCATTCCGGAATTAATGCTTTTCTCCTTCCGTGTCCTTCCTCGAGCTCGTCGATGTTCACACCCACTTTCCCATCCGGAAGGGAACGTTCGGGGGGATCACCGACGTGGTGCGCGCTGTCGACGGTGTCAGCCTCCGGATCGAAAAAAGTGAAATCCTGGGACTCGTCGGGGAGTCCGGTTGCGGCAAATCCACCCTCTCCCGCACCATCATGCAGCTCCAACCAGCCAATTCTGGCCAAATTTTTCTTGAGGGCCAGAATCTGAGCACCCTTGGCTCAATGGACATCCAGAGGCGGCGTCTCGATTTCCAGATGGTCTTCCAGGACCCCTATGCCTCCCTCAATCCCCGCATGACCGTCTACTCCACCCTCGCCGAGGCTCTCTGCCAGCGCCACCGCCACCTCCGCAGATCCAGAGGCAAGCTTGCCAGCAAGGTTGGAGAGCTAATGGAACGGGTAGGTCTGGACGCCCGCTTCATGCGGAAATATCCCCATGAATTCTCTGGTGGTCAGCGTCAAAGGATCGCCGTCGCTCGCGCCCTTGCACCCGAGCCCAAACTGGTGCTGGCCGATGAACCGGTATCCGCCCTCGACGTCTCGATCCAGTCCCAGATCCTCAATCTTCTCCTCAAACTCCGCGACGACCTCGACCTGACCATGATCTTCATTTCCCACGACCTTTCGGTAGTCCGCTACCTCGCTGACAACATCGCCGTGATGAATGCCGGCAGGATCGTGGAATACGGACCCGCTGGGGAGGTCTTTAGCAACCCCCAGGACGCCTACACCCGGAAACTCCTGGCTGCCATTCCCCGAATCCAGCTCTCCGCCTGAAACCTCTCCAGGCATCATCGCGCCCTACCCCGCCGCTCCCGGCAATTCCGCGAACTGAAGTCCTGACAAACCCCCATTCCGACCTACATTCTCTCCCAGACGATGAGTTACCAGGTCTTCGCCCGCAAATACCGCCCCCGGACCTTCGAGGACGTTCTGGGTCAGGATCACGTGGTGACCACCCTGCGTAATGCCATTGAGGGCGATCGACTGGCACATGCCTACCTCTTTGTCGGACCACGCGGCACTGGAAAGACGTCGACCGCGCGCATTCTTGCCAAGGCTCTCAACTGCAGTAATGGACCGCGCCTCGACTTCGACCCCGATGAGGAGATCTGCCTGGAAATTGCGGAAGGGCGCTCACTCGATGTCCTTGAGATCGATGGCGCATCCAACAACGGAGTGGAGCAGGTGCGCGAGTTGCGGGAGACCGTTAACTACGCCCCTGCCAGCGGGCGCTTCAAGATCTACTATATTGACGAGGTTCACATGCTTAGCACGGCGGCTTTCAATGCCCTCCTGAAAACCCTGGAGGAACCGCCACCTCACGTGAAGTTCATCTTCGCTACCACCGAACCGAACAAGATCCTTCCCACCATCATCTCGCGCTGCCAGCGCTTTGACCTGCGCCCCATCCCCAGTGAGATCATCGCCAGTCACCTCCAGCACATCGCCACCGAGGAGAACGTCACCCTGGAGCAATCGGCAGCCTGGACCATCGCCAAGGGCGCTGAGGGAGGCATGAGGGATGCCCAGTCCATGCTCGATCAACTCGTTGCCTTCTGCGGCGAAGCGATAACCGATCGGAACGTGCAGGATGTGTTCGGTTTCACCTCCTCCGAAACCATCGCAGCCCTCACCTCGTCCATCTTCAGAAGAAACACTGCTGAGAGCCTCTCCCTCGTGCAAGCCGAGGCCAACAAGGGCAAGGATCTCACCCAGCTCCTCTCTGAACTGGCCAACTTTCTCCGCGCCCTCCTGATCGGTCGTCTCAGTCCTGACTCCACCGACGTGGAGGTGCCCGCCGACTTCTGGGAACAACTTGGCGAACACGGCAAACATCTGAGTGACGACCGCCTCCTGACGGTTCTCGATCGTCTTGCTGATGCCGATGCACGCATGCGCCGGGCTTCCAACAAGCAACTCCACTTTGAAATCGCCCTGATCCGCGCCACCCAGTCACTCGATGAAGTGCGCATCAGTGACGTGGTCAAGGCTCTGGAAAAAGGTGCCCCCCCGGACAGTCCTCCCACCACCCCGGAAGAACCTGCGGCCACGATCCCCGCCCCTGAAGACCGACCGAAAGCCCCGGAACCGCTGACCGACCCGGGCAACACCCGTCGCACCTCCTCTCGTGCCCGCAAGAAACGGCGTGACGTCGAGAACCAGCTTGAGTCGTTGATCGAACAAGCCCCCGAAAAACGACCTGAACCCGCTCCCCAACCCGACCAGACAGCCCCGGAGGCTGCCCCTACTGCAACCGCCCCGCAATCCGGAGACTCTCCTGCCGCGGCCGAACCCCCGGCCCAGGATTCCTTCTACGACGACCCACTCGTTCACGATGCCCTCCGCATCTTCAAGGGAAAGCTGAAGGAGTGAAATATGTCCCGTCCGGGCCGCAAGTTCTTCGCAGTGGCTCTGGTGTCGGCCTCTCTCGGCTTTCACCTGATGACCGTCGCAATCTTCTCGCGACAGCCTGATCGTTTGGCGGCATTCACCGTCATCCCGATCTGGATCTGGGGAGCAGGCGGCCTTCTTCTCTCCAGCTGTGCCTTTCTCCTTTTTCGCGCCCGGCTCTCCCTTTTTGCCACCGCCGCCTGGGCGCTCACCATTTTCTTTCTGGCGGACGAAACCCGTCCCCTCGCCCGCATTGGCTCACCATCACTTGGCACCGGTCGTCCCCAACGCTTCGAAGGACGTGAGGTCATCCGGGTAGCCACCATCAATTGGGCCGGCTCCAACGAAAACTTCTCGGAATCCATCATCCGCTACCAACCCGACCTTGTTTTCATTCAGGAGATCCCTCATCCCTATCGCCTGCGCCAGCTCAACGAAACACTGTTCGAGGGCAAGGGAGACTACCGCTACGACAAGCACACCCGTTGTGGATTGGTGGCACGAGGTGAGATTGAGCATCACATCCCCAACCCAAGGGAACTCCCCTACCGCAACCATCAGGTCCGCGTCAGACTGCCAAACGGTCGACGAATTGAACTGGTCAATATCCATCTACAGGCCGCGGCCACCGATTTGAACCTGTGGAGCCGTGATTGCTGGCGACGCCACCATCACAACCGGAAGCGGCGCCGCATGGAGATCGCAGTTGCCTTGCAGAAACTTGAGAAAACCAACATCAGCCCCAAACTGTCCGCTGTAATCATTGCCGGAGATTTCAATGCACCCGCAGGTGACCGCGTCTACGGCATGCTGAAGGGCGAATTCATCGACACCTTCAGTGAGGCAGGCTCCGGTTGGGGGAACACCTATCACCGCGCCTTCCCTATTCTCCGTCTCGATCACATCTTTGCCTCACGGGCCTTCCATGCTGTTCGTTCAAGGGTCGTCAGCGTCAAGGAATCTGATCACCGCATGGTTGTTTCAGACCTCCTCATGAAGTAAGCCAATCCCGTCCCGCCCGCTACAACCGGAATCAGACATCTCGCCCCGCTTCACCTCCTCCGCTGCCCGGCACCAAGCGATCCGGGCTACCCCCGCTCCCATGCCCGAAATCACTCGCGACCATCTTGCCGAAGTCCTCGAAGAGATCGCCCTCCTTCTCGAACTGAAAGGAGAGAATCCCTTCAAGATCCGGGCCTACCGCAATGGTTCCGAGATCGTACGCTCTTTTGACGGCGATATCGTTCAGCGAGCCAGGGAGAACGATCTGAAGGGCATCAAAGGAATCGGCGAAGCCCTCCAGCAAAAACTCCACGAACTGGCCTCCAGCGGCCTGCTCGCCTTCCACCAGAATCTCAGGAACGAATTCCCGGAAGGACTTTTCGAACTCCTCGAACTACAGGGCCTCGGCCCCAAGAAGGTCAAGGCCCTCTACGAAGAACTCTCCATCGCCTCCCTGGGCGGATTGAAACGCGCCTGCAAATCCGAACTGGTGGGTGAACTCCCAGGCTTCGGCAAGAAGAGCGAGGAGAAGATTCTCGGGGCTATCGAAGCGCATGAGCGTTTCTCCGGCTACTTCCTCCTCGCTGAGATCGCCCCGGATGCCGAACGCATCCTCGGGATTCTGAGACAGCATCCGGATGTCAGCCGCGCAGAGATTGCGGGATCCTATCGACGCGGCAAGGAAACGGTTCACGATCTCGACTTCCTCGTGGCCACCCCGGATCCCGCAACCATCACGGCCTATTTTACAGAACTTGAAGGCATCCGGGAGATCCTCGCCCACGGCCGAACCAAGGCCTCCGTCCGCCTCCACAGCGGACTGCAGTGCGACCTGCGTGCCGTCTCCAACCGCGAGTGGCCTTTCGCCCTCATTTACTTCACCGGGAGCAGGGAACACAACGTCGAATTGCGCTCCCGGGCTCTCCAGCAGAAGTTGACCCTCAACGAGTATCAACTCCACCCGGTCACAGGCACCCAACGCAACGACCCCACCCCGGAGATCAGGGAGGAGAACGACATCTACGCTGAACTGGGATTTCAATTCATCGAACCGGCTCTCCGGGAAAACCGGGGCGAATTCGATGCCGCAATCAAAGGGGATCTTCCCCGACTCGTCGAACAGGACAACTTGCGGGGCACCTTTCACAATCACACCACCGAGTCCGATGGCCGATCCTCCCTGGCCGAGATGGTCGAAGCTGCCCGTGAACTGGGACTCTCCTACCTTGGCATCGCAGACCACTCCAGATCCTCCTTCCAAGCCAACGGTCTCGACGAGAAACGCCTCCTCACTCAGTCCGAGACCATCCGCACTCTCAACGCCGGTCTCGACGACATTGACCTCTACGCCGGTAACGAAGTCGACATTCTCCGTGACGGCACTCTGGATTTCGACGATGAAATCCTGGCCCAACTCGACTACGTGGTCGCCTCCGTCCATGCCTCTTTCAACCTCACCGAGAAGGAGATGACCGCCCGCCTCATCAAGGCCATGGAGAACCCGCATGTGACCATGCTGGGTCACCTGAGCGGACGCCTCCTCCTGCGCCGCGATCCCTACGCCGTAAACCATGAAAAGATCATCGACTGTGCGGCTGAGACCGGGACGGTCATCGAACTCAACTGCTCCTCAAAGCGCATGGACATGGACTGGAGATGGTGGAGACGTGCCCGGGACAAAGGGGTGAAATGCTCTCTCAACCCCGATGCTCACCACGCAACGGGCCTGCAAAACCTCCACTTCGGCATCCGGGTAGCCCGCAAGGGCTGGCTCCGTCGGCAGGATGTCCTGAATTGTCTTCCTGCCAAAGACATCCAAAAATGGCTGCAAACCCCTAAAGCTAAGCGTCTCTAGCATTCCACAATTCCGTCTTTTCCATCCCGGAATCCTGCCGTATGGTGCGCCGCGCATGACACACCTGCGATGCTTCGCTTGTGGCCTTCTTGCTGCAACGGTGACCCTGTTACTGTGCCCTTCGGTTGGAGCACAGGCACCACCGTTGGGCAGGTTCAAACCCTCGGACGTCTACTTTCAGGCGTGGCTGACCGTCCGCGACGCCGAGAAGGCGGAAAAGGACGGCAAGTTTCTCGAAGCCTTCAATCGCTACGATAAGGCCAGGCAACTGTTCGAGTCGGTGGCTCTCTCCGACCCCGAATTCAAACCTGATCTCGTCAAAAACCGGCGGGACTCCACCACTCAGGCCATGTCCGCAATCCGCGAAAAGGCTCTCGGCGAAAGGAACAAGCTCGCCCGGCGCACAGGAGATCTGGTTGAGGGAAAAACTGTCCCCCGCCGGGAAGCTGACCTCGATATTCCGCAACTCAGCAGGGAAGAGCAGAGCAAGGTGGCGGCCCTCCAGCGACAGATCGGACAATACCGGGACGAACTCCGGAAGGCCCGCTCCGACCGCGACGCCAATGCCGTGCGCCTGCGGGAGGCACTTCGACAGTTGGAGCAGGAGCGCGACCGGGTGGCCCGGGCTCCGGTGGCCAATCAGCTCCAGGATCTCAACCAGCGGATCAGAAAAGTTGAAGACGAGCGCGACACGATGTTCAAGGCACTCCGGGACAGCCGGGCCGAACATCAGGATGTTCTCGCTCAACTCGCCGTGGCCAAGGCTGACGCCGCCGCGGCCCAGAAACGGGCCACTGACCTCGAGGAAGTGGTTAATGTTCAACAGTCTGCAGCCAAGGAAGTTGTGGAAGGGCTACGCCGCCAACTCAAGGAACTGAAGGACTCACTGGTGGAGAAGGACCGGAATTACATCGCCCTCGAGTCACGTAATGCCCAACTCGACAGGCAACTGGGAGAAGCCCGGGCGGAAGTCCATGGCCTCCGGGATGAACGCGATGCTCTTCTCGTTCAACGCGACCAGATGGCGGCCCTTCTCAAGCTCAACGAAAGCGAGCGCGTCCAACTTCTTATCAAACAGAACATGGACCTCGGCCGGGACCTCAAGATCGCCCGTGATCGTCTCATGGCCCTCCACACCGACAACAACACCACCAAGGATCAACTGATCGAAGCCAAGAGGGACCTCGCGCAGGCCAAGGGACGCCTGATTGATTTCCAACGTGAGAACGCCTCGCAGAAAAGCCGCCTGGAGGCGATGGAAGCCCGCCTTCGTAACGCCGGGACAGAACTCAAGGAGGATCTCAAGTCTGCAAAACTCGATCCCGGATCCCGCCAGGAAATGGAGATGCTGCAGGACATTATCCTGCGCCAGCTGCGAATCCAGGAACACCGCCGCAGTGCCAAGGAGTCCATCCTGGCCGAAATCAGGAAAATCGGACAACAGGGCGGCCCCCTGGTCCGGAACATCCAGGGACTCTTCGACCAGGAATTGAAACTCACCGCTGAGGAGAGCAATCTCCTTGCCGAATTCAAGATTGACGACGACTTCATCTTCGATGACCGGCCCGAGCAGCATGAGGTGGCCAATGCGGCCAGAAGCCTCCAGCAGAGCATCACCATCAAGGATCAACTCGCCAGGCGGGCCTTCTCCAACGGTCGCTTCCTCGCCGCCCGTGAGGTTTTCGAGTCCATCCTCGACCAGCATCCGGGACACGTTGAAACCATGCTCAACCTCGGAGTCGTGCACGTGAAGAACGAAGACATCCCTCTCGCCATTTCCTCCTTCAACGATGCCCTTGTCATCCGGGGCGACAATCTCCCCTTCGCTCACTTCATGCTGGGGGTCTGCCACTACCGGGGCGCCGACCTCCAGAACTCCAGGTTGAGCCTGCAGCGCGCGGTGGATCTTGATAATGACAACGCCAAGGCATATGTCTTTCTCGGTAACGTGGCCGGACGTGAGGACCGCGACGACGAAGCGGAAAAACACTTCCAGACTGCCATCCAGATCGACCCCACCCTCTCAGACCCCTACTACAACCTTGCCGTCATCTACCTTCGCAAGGGAATGAAGGAGGAAGCTCTGAAGTTCTACCAGGAAGCCCTCAAGCGGGGCGCCGACCCCAATCTGGAGTTTGAATCCAGCCTGGCCCTGGGCTAGTCGTTCACGAGCCTGTCGCCAGGCGGATCCATGATCCGCAAACGCCGGATTTCTTTTCTGACCCGATCCTTTGATTCCCTGCCATTTTCGCAATCTGGACCCAGCAACCCGACAGACCGGGATCGCCTACTGGTCCTGCACCACGATCTTCATCTCGTCCGAGTTTCCCCGCAACTCCGGAGCATACATCCCCTCCGCCCGGGTCGGCAGGGCGCTGAACCTGCCGGGGATCTCGGCGCGCAACCGGTAGCTGAGATTATGCCGCCCCCTGGGGAGAGTTCTCACGAAGAGGGCGACCTTCTCGTCACGATACTCGACAAAAGAGCTCAATCCCCCTCCATAACTATTGCCGCTGCGCAACTCTACCGCCTCAAGTCCCGCAGCCTTCCAATCCTCAAAGACAAGATAACTGTAGTCATTCTTGCTCTCCACTGACAACTCAACCTCGATGAGATCGCCGCTCCGGACGGTATCGCCCACCTCCAGTTTCTTCCGCTCATACTTTTCCCGGCGCTGCCTGAGAGCCTGCCCCCTCGAACCTGCCACGTCTTCAACAGCCTTGACGGGCACGAGCTTATAGAGGGTGCGGTCCACCTTCACCTCGAGCCCGGCCTTGCGGAGGAACTTCTCCTTGCTGAAGACCGTCAGGTAAACATTAGCATAAAGAGGCCCCTCGCCCTTGCGGCGGAGTTCCACCTTGTGCCTGCCCGTGCCCACGGCATCTCCCGCCACCACGGCCACCCCGTCATAACTGAAGAGGTTTTCCTTCGAGATCTTCACTGTCTTGAGCACTTTTCCATCGAGGACGACTTCCACCTCCATGTCGGGGCTGCCCTCCTTGCTGGCCCGCAGGTAATCCGCGATACTCTCGATGCAGTAGGCCGTGTCGCGCGTTGACTTCCAGTAGGTGGCGTGCTTGCGGTTGTTGACGAGATACTTGACCAGGCCGCTTGCCTGCGGACTCCGGGGCTTCGCCGCGGCCAGCAACTTGAGATACCAGGCCTGCGCTTCAAACTCGCTGCCGTACCAGTGCCACCAGTAGCCCCCGTTTCCGAGCTCCAGCCAGGCTGTCTGGTTCTCCTCATCCACCTTCAGGAACTGCTCAATGTTGCGGATCACGGCATCCCGCTTGGCCGCATCCCCGGTCCGGTGCAGTTCCAGTCCGAGGAGGCACTTGCCATAGACCGGCAGCTCAACCTTGTCCCTGAAGAGAAATCCCAGCATCTCTTCGTGATTCACTGTCGACTCACCCAGAACCCGGCGCACCAGGGCATCTATCGCATCGGCCCGCTGTTTGGTCCGCTTCTTGCGCTTCTTCCACATCCGGATCATTTCCGCCTGACCGGACTCGTGCTTCTTGAGCCAGCCCACTCCGCCCTGCAGCATGTCATCCGGAATCCTGGCCCCATTCGCCTTCGCCATCACAAGCCCGTGCACCACCACGGCAGTGGTGTGCGGATAGGACCGTTCGCCGTAGGCGCTGAACCAGCCCCAGCCACCATCGGCATTCTGCATTTCCCTCAACCGCTTCACCCCCTTGCGCACCATTCGATCCACCTCGTCCCTGTCCCAGACCGGATTCTCCTCCCACTGCTTCCACTGCGCTGCCCGCTCCCCGGCATCACCGATCTCCTGGGGATTCAGGTTCACCCGCTTGTTCTTCACCTCATTGAGATCGATCTTCATCTCCTGCAACAGCCGCTGGGTAATGACCGCCGGCACAAAACGGTTGAGTGTCTGTTCGGTGCAACCATAAGGATAATTCGCCAGATAGGGCAGGGCGTCGACCATGGCGCCTGCCACTGTGGGCGAATAGCGGATTTCCAGTCGGGTCTGGTCAGGCTGACGCTCCGCAGGCACCTCAAAATCAATCGCCACTGAATCCTCCTCCGGCCGAAGGGCCCTGCTCCATGACTCGGTGCGGTGCATTCCATGCACGTAGACGGGAAAACTCATTTCCATCGCATCCGAGTCATCGCTCGCAATCGCCTTCATCCGCACCGTCACCTCCCCTTCCCTCTTCGCTATCGTTCTCCAGTCCACCCGCTTCTCTCCCCCTGCCGGGATGACAACCCGTGACGACTGTGGGCCCGAAGCCTGCAGGGTCCCCCCATCGAGCTCGAGCACCACGTCAACCTCCTTGGCCTCCTCATGATAATTATGCACCACCGCACTGAGCACCACTTCGTCGCTTTCCACGAAGAAGCGGGGTGCCTGCAACCGGACGATAAGATCCTTGCTCGTGATCACCTCCGCTGACCCCTCCCCGACCCGGGTCCCATGCCCAAGCGCCCAGATCTTCACCTTCCAGGTTGTCAGGTTGTCAGGATAATCCACTTCGATTTCGGCCTCTCCCCGCTCATTGGTCGTTACCGCTCCCGCCCACTTCACCAGGTCGGCAAACTCCGAACGCACTATCACCTGCGGGACATCACCTTCACCTCCAGCGCCACCTCGCCGGCTACGATTGTCCAGGCCCTCCACCAGTGCAGGAGGCGCCCCCAGATTGTCGACCGCCGCAAAAGGTTCTGCCTGGGCCACATTCGGACTTTCCGCCACACTGTCGTCTGAGGAAAATCTCGCGGAGTTCCTCATCTTAAGAGCACCCCCCGGGGCCCCAAACGGGTCCATCTGATCTGCCACCAACCGCCCAAAACGCCCGAGAACCTGCATCGTGACTGCCTTGACCTTGCTGAGATGGCGGCCCTGTAAATGCTGCGAGTGCAGGGGGCCGCGACCGTGAAAGGAGCGCTTCCAGTTCCAGAAAAAATCCCTGATGTTCCCCACATTGGATCCTCCCGAGATAGCTTCCAGGCTCTTGTCATATACCGTGACCACCGTGGTTCCCCGGTATGGCTCGCCGTTCTCGTCCTTCAGGCGCAGTTTCAGAGTCCCCTTCTCGCGCGGTTTGAACTTCTCCTTGCCGGGCAGAACTTCAACGGTAAGGAGACGCTTCGCCGGGGGCAGGACGATCTGCCTCGTTTCGGTCAACACCACTCCATTGGCAAGAGCAACCGCATGCACAAAGATGTTCGGCATGTCCTCACGGGTAAGCTTCACTGCCACCTCCTTCGATTTGCCCTTGATCCGGATCCGCCGCACTTCGTCGGCTGAATTTCCGGTGCCACGAACAAACAGCAGCACCGTGCTGTTCTTCTGCTTCGTGTTGATCAGGAGCCGGGCCTCTTCCCCCGGCTTGTAATCCTTCTTGTCCAGAACCAGCTCAAGCGGGTTAAACCGGCTCTTGCTGCCATCATCCTCCACCTTGCGAATGATGAAGACGGTGGCACCCTCCTCCTTGTTTCCCTTTTCATCAGTCAGGCGAACCGAGAACCGATATTGGCCCGGCTCCGGCCCCTTGAAACGAACCTCCCCCGAGCCCTTCTCCCGTTCCTCCAGCTTGAAGGACCGGATCTTCTCCTCCTGTACCTTGTCGTTGGCATCCAATCGAACCCGGAAGAGGTCGGCAGTTCCCGTCACCTGCACCGCTCTTCCATCGAGAGTACGTGCAGAGAAGGAGGCATTCAGGGTGTCCCCGGGACGGGCGTAGCCACGATCCATCCACACCGTGGCGGTGTAGGGCCTGCGGGCGGCCAGAACACTGCCGGAACCGTAAATCGTCCGCCGGGAGGAATCCACCACCTCCGCCGAGATGGCATAACGATGATCCATGTCCCCATGCACGAGTTTGGCTACCGAGGTGTCGATCGACACCGTCACCGTTCCATCTGCCCCGATCTCAAATTCGCGATCCATCACCAGTTCAGGAGGCGTCCAGCGCTCCCCCCGCCACCATGGCGGCACCGGGGCGACACACCCCCAGTCGTCCCAGCCCGGATACCAGTGATAATCCTGGCCGAACCACCAGTAACCCTCTCCGTAAAGCCAGTCCCAGCGCCCCCGCGGAAACCAGGACTGACTGTGACTGAAACGCTGCACCTTTACCTTCACCTTCCCCTCGGTCACCGGAGCCCCATGATAATACCTTGCCAGCACCTTGGCCTCGATCATCTCGCCGAGTCTGATCGGCTTATCGGGTGCCTCGACGATCACTTCGAATTCCGGTTTCTTGTATTCCTCAACCCGGAACCGGACGGATCCGCCCGGCACCTTTCCCGCGATACGCACATAATAGTTCCCCAGCCGTGCATCCGGGGGAAGGGTCCACTCCACCTCCACTCCGCCAAACTCGTCGGTGCGAAGCTTCTTGAACTCCTGCACCTTGCCCGTGTTCTGGTGATGAATCTCAATCGAGCACTCCCGATTTGCAAAGAGAGAGACGTCATCCAGATCATATCTGGCAGTCCGGCTCCAGAATTTCAGATGCACCTTCTGCTCCGGGCGATAGACAGGCCGATCGGTAATTCCGTAGGTTTTTGAGTGGTTGAGCTTGTTCCAGTGGAAGTCATGCCACCGGTAGTACTGGAACCCCATCAGCGCCCGTCCTCCCTCCGCACTGCGTCCCACGACCATCCAGTGGTAATTCTGGTCAAGGACATCCCTGCCCAGGATGATCGACCCGTCGACTCCGACTTTTTTCTTCAACCTCTTGGTCAGGACGTCGAATTTTTTTAAGGCTTTGCCTATCCCCTTGCGGGGCTCCACGCGATATCCGAAGAGTTCCAGTTCCCCGCTCAGCGGCGCGCCGGCCTTGCTTTCCGAGAGGTAGAACAACTTACCCTCCTTGAGTTGCTGGGAAACGAGCGCGGTATCACTGAGCCATACCACGATCCAGGAGGCATTGCCCTTTCCGGCCGTGGCCTTCAGGAGGTAGGCTCCCGCCCTGCTCACCGGCATTTCGAGTTCGGACCGCGTGTCCCAGTGATTCTTCCGCGGCTCCAGTGCGACCTTCCAGTCCTTCACCTTCTCTCCCAGATATTTCTTCTGGTTTCCATTCACCAGACGATTGCCGATCTGCGCCACATTCACCGTAGGGTGATCGATCTGGCGGGGGTTGCTCTCCAGGTGCTTGTAAAGATCTTCAATCACCAGATCGATCCGAAGTTCGTGCAGGGAAAGGCTGACCTCCCTGGCGTTGCGATAAATGAAATCAACCTTCGGCCTTTTCCCCGCCTGCTCCATCGGAGCGGAAACAAAACGCCCCCAGTCGCTCTCGATCTGCTCAAGCAATTTCTTCCGGTGGTCGTTATCCCCCCGGCCGTGGGTTTCAATCAGCCTCTTCAATTCCGTGCCCGCACTCACATACTGCCGCCTATTCAAAAGAATCTGCACCAGAAGATCGCCAAGCGAGTCGTTGGACATCTTCCCCGTCGAAAGCCGGCGCAGAAGTGGAATGAACTGGTAATCCTCCGGAAGCTCGAAGCGTCGTACCCCACTGGCCAGTTTCGCAATCGTCTCGTTCTCCTTCAGGGTATGAACCTGCAGGATTCCTTTCGCTTCATCGGGATCCTGTTGGCTCCACCATCCGAAACCGGACAGGGTGGTCACCCCGTAATGTTGAACAAGGAACCGGGCCCATTGGTCCTCCACCCGGGGTCTTCTGGCAGGATTCAGACGTACCGCTTCGCTGATCACCCACCGCCACCGCTCACCATCGTTGCGGGCGGCCTCCCAGGATTCAGGAACTCCGAGCACCAGCATATTGCCATCGGCATCAACCGGGGCCCCTCCTCCGCTCGAAAGGCGTTGTTCGCTTCCGAAATCAGGAAGCTCATCCAGAACGGTCAGCACACCCAGGGCCCAGACTCTCTGCGATCCAGTGCGACCACTGGAAAGATAAACAGCAAGTTCGGAGTGCATCTCGCTGAGCACTCCCCCATCCCCTGCTCCCGCCTTCTCGATGGCCTGCAGCACCAATTGAATGGCCCGCACCCGGTCCCGACCGCTGCAAGTCACATAACGTCCGCCCCCCCGGCGGTGTCCACGATGAAAATCCCCGTCCAGGAGGAATCCCAAATGCTGCAAGTGGTGATAACTTTCCGCCGCCTCCCTAAAAAGGGCCCAGTTCTCCGGGTGCCCTCGGACAGCTCCTTCCAGCAACTCATCCGCCAGGTTGATCTGCCGCAGGCGGCCAAGGGCCTGGAGGGCATTCTCAAGATCCTTCCAGCTCTTCCCGTCATCAACCTTCTCCAGCAGTTCCCGGTCTATTGCCAGGGCATCCTTCCAATCTCCCTGTTTCCTGAGCTTGTTCGCTTTTTCCCGGCTGATTCCGGCGGAAGATGGGCTCTCGGCAGCAAGTGCCCCTGCGGTGAGCAGCAGGGTGATGAGGAAGAAGTGGAGTTTCATGAAGATAGATGTTTTCTCTGGGATCGCCGCTCCGCGCCCTCGGACTGAAGGGGCGGCTTACGGAATAGACCCCCGGGGACGGAATATCTTAGTAAAAACTAGGGCTCAGATCCCGATTTTACGAATTCTTTACCTCTCGTCTTCTCTCTCCTCAAAATCGATCACCCGCCCTCGCTTTCTGGTTAACCGGAACCGCCCCCCATTACGCGTTCTCAGGGGCTGAAAGATTGTATCGGCTCCACTCTGTTTGATCTCAAACACAGTCGCAAGAAGCTCGCCGAGTCGACCCTTGGGGAATCCGCGCTCCGCAAACCAGGCCAGATACTCAGGAGGAAGATCGATGATGGGCACTCCCCGGGGCGGATACTCATCCGGACCATACTTCCCGAAGGGCATATGGGCCTTCCCGATTTCCTCCATCAGATTCCGCAGGTCGTCACGATCGATATCGGTAAACTCCACTCGCCCCATGAGATCAGAGCCATCCCATTGGTCAAGACGCCGCGGTCAAAGGTTCAGTTGCATCTGCGCCTTGCTCTCCAGATCCGCGAAACGAACTCCCACCCCTATCAATCGCACGGCCCGGCCATTGCCCCGGCCCCAGGCCTCAGCCAGCAATTCCCGGTATCTCTCGGCATCCATGACCTGATCAATTCCCCGTCCCGTCTCAACCAGGTCGGGCGCGCGCTCGGCTGTGGTCGTGGTGAAATCAGAGAACTTCAGCTTCACCACCAGTGACTTGATCACCCGGTTCGGGTGCTCTGAGGAGACCGTGGCCGCGACCCGGGCACGCAACTCCTCCATGATTCCGACCAGGGGTGGAAACTCCCCGATATCCTCCCGCAACGTGGTCTCGTTGCTCACGGACTTGCGAATGCGGTTGGGTTTGACCGCGCGCTCGTCTCTGCCCCGACAAAGTTCATAGAGTTCCATCCCCCAGTTCCCGAATCGCTCGGCCAGTTCCAGCTTGCTGATGCGCTGCAGATCCCCGCAGGTAACAACCTCGATCGCAGCCAGCTTATCCTCCATCTTGCGACCCACTCCATACAGCCTCTTCACTGGAAGGTGTTCCAGAAACTCCTCAATCTCCCCCGGCCTGATCTCAAACTGCCCGTCCGGCTTGTTCCAGTCACTCGCGATCTTGGCCAAGAGCTTGTTGGGCGCGATCCCGGCAGAGGCGCTGAGGCCGGTCTCCACTTCAATCTGTGATCGAATTCGCGAAGCCACCAGGACCCCCTCTTCCCTGTGGTGCGTGACATCCAGATAGGCCTCATCCAGAGAGAGCGGTTCCACCAGTTCCGTGAACCGGTGGAAAATCTCCCTCACCTTTTTTGACTCGGCGGCATAAACATCAAAGCGAGTGGGACGGACAATCAGTTCCGGGCAGAGTTGCAGGGCCTTGTAGGTGGGCATGGCCGAGCGACACCCGAACCTGCGGGCCTCGTAGTTGGCGGTGGTGAGCACCCCTCGCCGCAATCCGCCCACCGCCACCGGTTTTCCCTTCAGGGAGGGATCATCCCGCACCTCGATGGCCGCGTAGAAGCAGTCCATGTCGATGTGCAGGATCTTCCGCATCAAGCATCAAAATAGCGCAAAGCCTCCCAAGCTCAATGCTATCAGCCTCTCTGCGCCTCTCTGTCGGGAAAAGGGTCTGGAATCGGCCCGGTTCCCACCCTTCAAGGAGGCAAAAGAGATATCAGGGGACCAGACTCACCCCACCGCTGGCAATTCCAGGACAAAGCAGGCTCCCTCCGCCTCCCTGTCATCCAAGGTGAGATCTCCTCCAATTTCACGCGCCAGACGTTTGCAAAGGGCCAGTCCCAGTCCAACCCCGGGCTTGGAGTGGGCCGCATCCCGGGCCGACTTATGGAAGGGCCGGAAAAGCTTCTTCACATCAGAACGGGCAATCCCGCTCCCCCCGTCACAGATTTCGATCCGGGCCAACCTCCCGCCGTTCGAAGCCCGCAGGCGGATCACTCGTGCTCCCTCTTCCGGCAACCCGTATTTGCAGGCGTTGTCGACCAGGTTGAAGACAATCTGCTCCACCGCGGTCAGGTCGGTATCAACCTGCGCCTCCTCCACCTGGGTCAGGATCACTTCCAATTCAGCTCCATCCTTGCGGACCCGCTCCTTCAAACGCGGAAGCATCCGGTCAACCAGTCCCTGCAGGGTGATCTTCTGGTGCTCAGCCCGTGCGCTGCCACGTTCCACCCTGGAATAGGAAAGCACGTTTTCAACGAGGTGATTCAGGCGTTCTGCCTCCCGACGCATGGTCGTAAGATACTCCTTCTGCCTGCTCTCCTCCTTGACCATGCCCTCCGCCAGCATGTCGGAATAGAGATGGAAGGTGGTCAACGGCGTGCGCAATTCATGGGTGACTGAAGACACGAAGGCTGCTCTCCGTTCACTCAGCTTCACCACTCCTCCCATCAGGGCCGCCGAAGCGAGAAGCGCCAACAGCAGAGTCACCCAGCCGGCCATCAGCGAAATCCGCAGGGCCGACCACCCGATCCCGGCCATCACAGGATCCTCACCGGCCTGCAGCCGCCAGGGCAGGGTCACCAGGGAAAGGGGATCATTGGACAATTCGTCCAGCCTCGGATCAAACACCCCCGCAGGTGATGATGCCGAAATTTCGAGGAGGGGCTCAAGACCAGCCTCCGGCAGCAGGTGCTCGATCACTCCGAGGAGGTGATCTGCCAGAACCTCCGCCTTGAGCCAGACTCCCTGGTGGCGCAACGACCCTGCCACCGCAACCTCCCGCACGATGAAGAGATCCTCCCCCAGCCAGATTGGATGGAAAGGGGTTGTCTCCGAGGGCAACTCCACCAGTCTGCTCACGTCCCCGACTTGATCTGATTCCCCTTCGACCGCTGCCCTCTCCCTCTGCCCTGCCGCGATCGGCCCTGTTCTTCGGACAACCTTCCGACGTTCCTCCTGCTTCGGGTCGGTCACCCCCCCGGATTCCGATTGCTCCGCATCCTGTTCAAGTTCGCCGCCCCGTAGAGAGGTCGAGCGAGCCTGCTCAGACTGGGGCAGGAAGTTCTGCAGGGCCTGCGGTTTGGGCACCGCTCGCTGAGAGGTATCCTGATAGAGTTCCGCGCGCTTCTTCTTCTCAATCAGGGCGAGATCCTTCGGGTCCTGCTGACTCCTGCTCACCTCATTGTTGGCCCGCGCCTGCGCCACCTCCTGCTCTTTCTGCCGCACCGTGAAAGAATCCGGGATATTCCACGCCCAGTTCCGGCTCACCATGGCCTCATCGACCCGGGCGCACACCCGGCAGAGCAGGTCGAGTTTCGTTCCTCCGTTGGCGAGGCTCGACTTGCTCGGTTGCGCCAGCAGATCCTGCAGGGTACTCAGTTCCCTTTTATTGTCATCCAGATAGTCCCGCTGGACCCCATTCTGTTCCGCATAATCCCACTCATTGCCAACTGGCACCTGCGGCGAAGTCACCTCCCCCGTAACGGCATCGATCTCAAAATGCAGACGCACGAACTCCGGCAACTCAGGCAGGAGCGGGGAGGGCTGAAAAACGAACCCCTTGCCCACCACCTGGAACTGATTCGTAAGCACGTCCTCAGGCTCAAAGAAGGCCTCGTAATGATGAAGCGGTCGCTGGTTTTCGAGAATGAGGAATCCTGAGGCGGCCGCATCCATCCGCGACAGGCTCATGCGGATCCGCTCCTCCAGTTCGATCCCTGATTCAGCAAGGGCCTGTTTCCGCTCCAGCTGGATCGCCTTATTGGTCGACCATGCCATCGCTCCGACGATGAGGAGAGCGCAGGCTCCCAGGACACTCCATATGATCCAGGGACGATTCATCAGCTGCCAATCATATACCCTTTTCCTCGCACCGTGACCACTGCATTCTGGCAACGTAGTTTCTGCCGCAGGTGGGCGACATGCATGTCAACCGTCCGGGTCTCGATGTTCTTGGGATCCAGCCCCCAGACCTGACGCAGGAGTTCATCACGCGGAACCGCTCGGCCACTCTGGGCCACAAGGTAACGAAGAAGCTCGGACTCTCTCTCGGAAAGCTCCTCCCGATCTCCATCCTCAAAGCGGATCTCCCGCCGTGCGAAGTCGACCTCTCCACCGTTTATCTGGTGAGTTTCCACTACCGAAGGACGTTCGGTGCTCCGCCTCAGCACGGCATCGACCCGGGCGAGAAGTTCCCTCACGCTGAAGGGCTTAACGATATAGTCGTCTGCTCCCATCTTCAATCCCCGCACGCGGTCGTTCTCCTCTCCCCGGGCTGAGAGGATGATGACCGGTTGCCCGGGACGTTCCTTCTTGATGGCTTCCAGGATTTCAAAGCCACTGTATCCCGGCAGGACGAGGTCCAGGAGAAGAAGCTGGTAAGTCGCCCGCAACGCCGTGTCGCATCCCGCCTTTCCATCCGCTTCCGAGAGGACCTCGTAGCCCGAGAACGTCAGGGCATCCACTACGCCCTGCCGCACCGCGGCATCATCTTCCACCACCAAAATCGTCGGAGCATCCATGGGTCAAGGCTTCTGTTTTAAAGGTAGCGGCACCGGAACCCTTTCGCAGTCTAAATACCGGGACAACTTCGGCGCCGTGGCAGCAGGACCGCCACGGCGCCTTTTCCCCGCAGAATAACTATTCCTTTTCAAAGGCGTATCCCTTCGCCTCCGCCTGTTGACGCACGGTCTGCACCACCACGGCATTCAGGGTGTCTTCCCCGTCTTCTCCCATCTCCTTCAACTTGGCCTTGACGAATTCGCCACGCGCCTTGCTCAGTTCCGCAATCTTCTTCTGACACTTCTGTCGTTCCTCTCTCTTCCTGGCGACATAAGCCTTCCGCTGTGCGAGAGTCATCTTCTTCATCTCCTCGGGCAAATCCTCTTTCTTCATCTTGCTCCAGTCGAAGTCCTTTCCCATGCAGGCATCGACCAGATCCCAGTTGCCGTTCCAGTAATTCTTGCTGGCCTTGGTGGCAACCCGGGACTGGATGGCGTTACCCGCGGCCCCCTCTGCTGCCGCATCCTGCGCCCTCTGAATTTGAAGACGCTCGTTGCCGATCTGGCCGATTGGCACATAGGTTCCATTGAGCCTGGTGTTCCATTTCAGGATCTCCTTGTCCTGCGGAGCGTCCACATGCACGACCGCCTTGTTGTGATCGATCACCAGGTACTTGCCGTCGGCCAGGAGGGGACCGGCCTTCCACCCGGTATTGATCCCAACCTGTTCCGAGCCGCAATGGATCGAGTTGACAATGACCCCGTTCCCTATCGCCTCCTTGCAGGCAGAGGCCGGATCAACAGGGCCCTGGTTGAAAGGCTCGTTGCCCGCCACGAAAATCGCCTTGTAGGTATTCGGTGAGGAGTCCCATTTGAGATCCCCGATCGCCCGCTTGATGACCGCTCCGCAGAACTCCGAGCCCCCATTGGTCCGCAAGGCGAAGAGTTCTTCGCTGATCTTGTCCAGGTCCCGGGTCAGCGGCTGGATCTCCCGGATCCAGTGATTCTCCGCATTGAGTCCGTCGTTCCCGTATTCATAGAGCGCCACCTCCACGAAGGGAGCCTTCCCGTTCTGCTTGGCCTGGATGAAAGTGTTAACGATACTCCAGAGCTGGGTCTTTGCCTGCTCGATCAGTCCGCTCATGCTCCCACTCGTGTCCAGCAGGATTGCCAGCTGCACCTTGGCCTGGTTTTCGCCCGGCTTAAACACCTCGGGGGAGGCCTCCCCCTTGGGCTTGGCTTTGCGCACGTCTCCGGAGGGAGGGTTCGCCAGGGTGAGTGTTACGCCGGTCAGAATGCCGACACTGCAGATAAGTGATTTCAGTTTCATGGTCTTGGTTTCAATTATGGTTAAAGTTTAGTCGTAGCGGCAGGAACCGGGTTCGGCGCGATTATCTGTTCTCATGCCTTCATTGGTATTGATTGACTTCTACCTGACGCGATAGCGGGTGCCATCGACGACCAGTTCCAAACTGCCTCCCAGGGCGAGACAGCTCTGGCGCTGCTTGGCCACCAGCTTGTCGACGACTCCCTTGAATTCTGCGCTGTCCACCGTGATCTCTCTAACCGGAAGCGCCGCTCCTCCTTTTTCAGCGAGAGTCAAACTCGCGTCCACCCACTCATTGCCTCGCTTGAAGAAAGCCATATCAGAAAACTGTGCCACATTCGCCACCTCCTCTACCTCCAGTTCTCCATTCACATATTCGTTGGATGGATTCAGCGTTCCACCCTGCTTCTGGTTCCAGAGGTTCAGATCCTGGTTTACACTGAGCTTCCCACTCCGGGTCTTGAGCGCTCGCTGGTCAAAGTTGTCGGCAGCCCGGGCAGCGCGGCGCTCCTCGGGACGGAAGACCTCTCCTTCCAGGGCGAGGAAAGCAGTGTATTCACTGAGAATTCCGTGCTCGGTCGAGAGGCGGACAATCTCATCCACCAGTTCCTTCACCCGCGGATCGTTACGATCCACGTTATCACCAGTGAGGCCGCTCAGGGCTGAATCAGCGCCGAGATCCCGCAGAGCCTCGGTCAGGACCGCGATCTTGCGCATGGCCCACAGGCGGGGCACGAAGGGGTGCCGTTTCTCTCCCGGCCTGAAGGCGAAGGTGAATTTTCTTCTGGTCACTCCATCGTCACCGGCCAACCGGAACTCCAATGGCTCACTGCCGCGATAGCGTCCCGTGACAATGATCTGGTCGTTGGAGAAAAAGTCCGGCAACTGATGGGGAACCAGGTCGTCAATGCGGTGGGGAACGGGCTTGCCGTCTCTGGTGACCGCCTTCAGTCGTGGAAAACTCAGCACCGGTCCGGACAATCGCCGGAAAACGGAAGCCACCTTCACCTCCACCTTCTCCTTCGGCAGGACGTAGGTTGCAGTGGCCCGGCTGTCGTCAGCCAGTCGCGAGAGCAGCGGCGTATTCACGTCCACACCCACGCCAAACGTAAAAATACGGCGGTGGTTCCTGTTCAGATCCCGGGCCTTCTCCCGGATCCGCTTCTCGGAGGTCTCCCCAATAGTCGGCAAACCATCGGTCAGAAAGAGCACGATGGGCACAGTCCCCTTGCGGGCCGGCTGGGCAATCGCCTCCTGGAGAGCTCCATGAATATTCGTCCCTCCGCTCACCCGGATGCCCTTGATGAATTTCCGGGCCCGCATGAGATTGTCCCGGTTGACAATCACCGGCTTCTCCGCAAAAGGCTCTACCGCCTCGTTGTAAATGATCAGGTTAAAGAACTCCCCTTCCTCCAGTCCCTCCACCACCTGGGCGGCCGCGGCCCGGGCCTGATCCATTTTCTCCCCGGCCATACTCCCCGAGCGATCGATCACAACCGTCACTTCCCGTTTCAGGGCGGGCATATTTTCATCACGCTCCGGGGGGACAATCAGAAGCAGGAAATGCCCTCCGTCCTGACCTTCCTCCGGGTGGGTCAGGAAGGAAGCCACCGCTCCCTTCTTTTTCCTGCGCAAAACCGACAGGCGAAACGGCCCAGGTGCCACCCTGCCGTCCACCTTCACCCGGAGACCTTTTTCGCTCCTGGTCGGAGAGATCTCGTGAGTCGGCGAATAAGCGGTGGCGATTCCTCCCTTCACGGCCCACTTCACATCGATATTCCACTTCACCCGGTAGTCCGGTGACTCTGAGCGCAGGAGAACGTAGTCGAGACGGTCCAGGTCGGCGGGCACCAATTCCTCATAGGTGAGGCGTAGCTTGCATTCGCTGCGGGCCGGAATGGGAAACACGCTCGAATCCACCGCGCTATGTCCCGCGAACTCCAGTATGGCGGGATCTTTCGACTGGGCAACGATCCGATCGTAGATCCTGCGGGCCTCGTCCTTGGGAAGAATCCTGGCCTTGAATTCCCTGTTGGCACCCTCAATGGCGAAGGACTTCAAGGCCGCTCCGCTTGGAACCGGCAGCAACACCTGTCCTTCCTGTTGCCGACCAGCTGGGTTGAAAAATGTGATCGTGAGGGTAGTTTGTGCGATCTGATTTTCGATTCTGACCACCGCATCAATGGCGCGCACCTCCACTGGGCTCAAGGGTCGGGGCACGGGTCGCACGTGGGGCATCCAGTGATGATGACCATGGCGATGGGCCCCCGCTTGCCCTGGAGCTTCCGGCACCCAGATCATGCTCCCACCACCCACTAGCGCTGCATTCCGTAGAAATATTGATCGTTTCATATAGGACAGAAATTTCGTTTGGTTGGCTCTAGAATAAGCCCTCTTGCCACAACGATCTGTAAAGTGGTCGTAAAGGTGACTGCTCGACAGCCCAGACCCCTACCCCACTTCGTCGCACCCTCTCTATCCACCAGGGAACCCGGACATGATCCCCCGGCAGAACCGTCTCACCAGTGGATGGAATCAGGTGCATTCCACCTCCCATACCCGGCTTGCCGCATCATCCGCGACCAGGCACACCTGCTTCCAATCAGCTCAGGAAGCTAGATTGGCCAGGATCTGATCAGTGAGCGCCTTCACCACTTCCTCGGCTTCCCCATTAAGTTCACTGCCATCCGGGATCGCAGCACGGGCACCCTCTGACACGGAGCAAACCGCCCCGGGTCGGAACTCGGAATTGTCGCAGAGTTCGCACTCCTTCCAGTTCGCCCGCTTGTCATCCATTCCAAGCAGGCCACGCAACCCTATCAACTCCTTGGCCTGCCCACCCGTGATGGTGAGCAGATCCGCCCCCTTGAGGTGGGTGGCCAGCAAGACGGTCTGGCAATAGGATTCCGTGTTCTCCATCTTCCAGTAGGAATCCTCAACATCCTTGCCCCATGTGATAACGCCATGGTTGATCATGAGCACCGACATGTGATCGATCCCGGCCTCTCCCACCGCCTTGGCACAAGCTGGCGTGCCGGGGGTCTGGTATTCTGCCATTCCGATCTCGCCGAGGAATACTTCCGCTTCCGGAATCATACAGGTGGGCGGACGAATTCCTGCCACCGCAAAAGCCGTCGCGTTTGGCGGATGAGCATGACAGCAGGCCTTCGCCTTGGGCTGTCTCTTCATGATCGCCATGTGGGTCAGACATTCACTCGTCCGTCGCCGCGAACCCGCCAGTTGATTGCCTTCAAGATCGATGAGGGCCATGTCCTCAGGCTGCATAAAACCTTTTGAAATCAGGGTCGGGGTGCAGAGGACAAGATTGTCTCCCACCCGGATAGTGAGATTACCTCCGTTGCCATCAGTGTAGTTCTTCTTCCACATGCGATCACCGATATCAACCATCCGTCGCTTGAGGGTCTCGATTTCCGGCGATTGGAAGAACTTTGCAATTTCCTCCGGCGACTCAGGGTCACGGCCTGACTCCCAGCGGAATTCGTAGTCAGGAACACTCGGTTCCACCCGGACTGCTCCCCCGGTCACCACTCGCTTACGCCTGGTCCGCGCTTCCTTGATTGCATCCTTGGCCGTCGGGGTGAGGAGCACCCCGGCGGGAATCGAATCCAAGCCCCTGCCCTCCCGCAGAAGGGCCTCCACATCGCGTCCGGTGATTACTTTCTTCATCAAGCTGAGTTCCTAATCGTCATCCTCCTCGGGAGGATAGGGGTGATGATCAATCTGATCGAAAATCGCCACCGTGATGGCATCAACCGGAGTCGGACCATCGAAGGGAGCGGTTGCTTCGGAGCCTTCCACAAATCCCACGATATCCGACTCCCCGGCTCCCAGATTATCGTAGACCACCAGGGAGGGGATCCGGGTCAGTCCCGGTTCGATATCGCAGGCGGTATTCAACTGCTCTGCCTCCAGGGGATTTACCAACAGCCAACGTGCCGCAGTGAAGGCTGGATCCCGCACGCTCATGGTGACCTTTCCGATGACCTGTCCAATCCGCATGGCTAGTCGTCTATTACCCCCTGGATGTAATTGCGCACGGGCGAATGCTCGTCGTCCACAACCCCCCTCGCCCCGATGCCGTCCGTGCTCACAAAAACCCGCTGGTGCACGCCGGCTCCGAAGAGATCGATCGCCACGAAGGGAGGATCGCCGAGGGCCTTGCCGTCCGCATCCTCCTGCTGGCACAGCAGCATCTTGAACCCATCCAGACTGGCATGGCTGTGGGTCGCAACCGCTCTTCCAACTACTCGGCATAACAGCATGACTCTCTCAGACAATTCGGAGGTTTTCCACCATCACGCAACGGCGCACGCGGGTGAACGTCTTTGGGGTGGTGATACCTTCGCCGGTGGTAGTCGCCACCGAGTAGCTCAGATAACCCTCACCCCCCAGTCCCAGGCCCGCCACACACGGACCATTTTTTACATAAATCGTAGTGTCCATTTCACGGCCCATGTGCGTCATGTTGCTCACGTTCGTGGAGTGAATGATGGCGGAGTGCCGGTAGCCGTGTTCAGCCTCCTTGGCCTGCTGCACTGCGGTCTCGAAATCCGGCACCGAGATGACGGGCACCAGCGGCATCATCTGCTCCTCCTGCACGTAGGGGTGACCCGCATCCGTCTCTGCGAAAAGAAGCTCACAACCATCGGCAATGCGCGCGCCGGCAGAGTTCGCAAGGGTCTTGGGACTGGCTCCCACGTAGTCACGATTTACCGCCGCATGCGAGCAACCTCCGTCGTCCTCCCGGTAGGTGAACGCCACCTTGCTCAGGCGCTCCAGTTGCTGATTATTCAACCTGCCCGCGCCCGCACTGTCCATGGCCTCCAGGAATTTCCTGTAAACAGAACTCACCACAAAAACAGCTTTTTCCCCGATACACAGCAGGTTGTTATCAAAGGCCCCGCCTTCGACTATGCTACGTGCGGCTCGGTCGAGATCCGCAGTTTCATCGACCACCACCACCGGATTACCAGGCCCTGCGCAGATCGAGCGCTTCCCCGACTGCATGGCCGCCTTCACTACCGCGGGCCCGCCGGTCACGGCCATGATCGCAATCAGCTCATGCTTCGAGATCTTCTCAAACGTCTCGAGGGTCGGGTTCTCAATCACGCAGATGAGATTCGCAATGCCCAGTTCACGTTCAATGGCCTTGTTGTATTCACGAGCCGCCATCACGGCGCTTCTGGCTCCGCCCGGATGCGGGTTGAAGACCACCGCGTTGCCCGCCGCAACCATGTTGATCACATTACCCGTCATGGTGGGAATCGAGTGGGTCACGGGAAGGATTGCGCCCACCACCCCAAAGGGGGCATACTCTTCAAGCGTGATCCCGTCATCGCCGCTCAGGGCATACGGCCGAAGCCACTCCACCCCCGGCACCTTGTTCATGATTTCGAGCTTGGCAATCTTGTGATCGAGGCGCCCGATCTTGGTCTCCTTCAGCTCAAATGCCCCCCACGACTCGGTGTTGGCAGAGCAGATGCCCTTCACGATCTCAATCACCCGCGAGCGACCTTCCAGCCCGAGGCTCTTCAGTTGCAGGAAGGCATCGTGGGCTGCGTTGACCGCAATGTTGACGCAACCGAAGATCCCCTGCCCATCCCCGGCAGTGGATCGGCAGGCGCACTCCTTCTCCACCGGAGCAGGCGAAGGAATCGGCGCGGGTGCCCGAGCCTCCGGTTTGGCGGGAACGGGAGCAACGAGCGGCACCGTCCTCGCCAGATCCGTCATGACCTTCTCCACCACACTCCGCAGGGTTTCCTGGTCAATGTTCATCGTTCATCCTCCCGGTTTGTCGTTCCTTTCCTGCGATCACGGAGAGCCGTAGACCTTCTTGCCGAGCACATCGACGCTATCCACGATGGCAACCACTGCAGCATCGACGGGAATAGTCTTCAGACCCCCGGCCTGCCGCGCGGAACTTCCCTGGCAGAACATCACCAGTTCACCCTCTCCTGCTCCCACGGTATCAACCGCCACGATGGTATTCACTCCATCACGGAACCTGGAGGGATCTGATTCGTCCACCAACTTGGGACGCACAAGCAGAAGCTTGCGCCCCACCATGCTGTCGTCCTTCTTGGTGGCCACTACCTGGCCGATAACTTCTGCCAAAAACATCGTTCCGTTTGGAGATCTCTCCTTACTTGTCGCCGGGGGCGTTCTTCTTACTGGTAATCACCTGCTGAATCGCCTCGTCCGGATGGGCGATCACGTGCGCGCTCACCACTTCACCCAGACTGGCGGCAGTGTCCGCTCCGGCATCAATCGCTGCCTTCACGGCTGCCACGTCACCGGTGACCACTGCGTTGCAGAGACCGCTGCCGACGTTCTTCATCGGTCCGGTCAACTGCACATTGGCGGCCTTGAGCGCCGCATCTATACCGCTCACGAGACAGCACAATCCGCGTGTCTCCAAGAGTCCTACTGCTTGTTTTGCCATGGTTCTTTTGTTCGTTGATTAGTTTAAAGCTGAAATTTTCCGGTAGACCTCGCGCGCCAGCACCAGTTCCTCATTGGCCGGAACCACATAGACCTTCACCTTCGCGTCGACTCCGCTGATCTCCCCCTCTTCTCCCCTCAGGCTTTCGTTTCGCTCCGGATCAAGAACGATCCCGAACTCCTCCAGGCCCGCGCAAACCTCCTCCCGCAACCACGGATTGTTCTCTCCGATTCCTGCCGTGAAAACCAACCCCTCCAGACCGCCGAGTTCGAAGAGAAAGGACGACGCCCAGCGCCGGATCTCGTGCACAAAAACATCCACCGCCAGTTGCGCATCTTCATTTCCGTCCAGGGCGGCCGCCCGCACATCACGCATGTCGCTGCCGACCCCCGAGACACCAAGCAATCCACTCTCCATGGTCAACTGCCGTTCCGCCTCTGCCATGCTCAACCCGAGGGTCCTGGCAGCATGGGGAATGGCCCCGGAATCCAGATCACCAACCCGGTTGTTCTGCGGCAGTCCACTCTGGGGCGAGAAACCCATGCTGGTGCCTACCGCCACCCCATTGCGAATACCGGTCACCGAACTGCTCCCGCCCAGATGACAGGAAATGACACGCAGCGGTCGTTCCACCCGGCCAGGACCTTTCTGATAAAGCCCACGCACCTCCGTTGCAACATCGTCACGTGCCAGCAGTTCCGCAGAACGCTCGGCAATATACTTGTGGCTGGCGCCATGAAAACCGTGGCGACGAATCCCCGCTTCATGCCATGATCTCGGGATTGCGTAACGTGTTCCAGCCTCCGGCACCCACTGATAGAAGGCCGTTTCAAAGAGCGCCACCCGGCGTGCTCCGGGCAGGATCTTGCCGAACTGGCGGATCCCCGCAGCGTAAGCTGGATTGTGGGCAGGGGCCACGTCAGAGAAACCCTCCAGAGCCTCCAGCACCTCATCATCCGCCTCCACGCAACCGCTCAGGTTGCGACCCAGGACCGTCTTGAATCCCACTGCGGCAATATCCTCCTGCGCCGCTACTCCCCCGCGCTCAAGACCCTCAATGGCATCCCGGATCACTTCCCCGTAGTCGGTCACCCGCTCGTAGCCTCCCTCTGCCAACTGACATTCCTCTCCCTCTTCCATCTCAAAGAGACGGAACTTGAAGGAGGTGGATCCCAGGTTGGCCACGAGAATCTTCACGGTGGAAGCAGCTCAAGGGTTACATCTCGACCAGACCTGCGAGATCTTCGTGGGGACGGGGGATCACCTGAGTCGCAGTAACCTCCCCTACCTGGGAAGCCGCCTCCGCTCCAGCATCGATCCCGGCCTTCACTGCGGCCACGTCTCCTGAATAAAATCCGGTCACCAGGCCGGCTCCTATCTTGGACCAACCCAGCATCGAAATATCCGCTGCCTTGAGAGCGGCGTCCGACGCCTCCAACAGGGAAACCAGTCCCCGCGTTTCGATCATTCCTACTGCTTGTTTCGACATCATTTCTTAATGGTTGAAGTTTTTCCTGCTACTCCAGATCAAAGCGTTTCAGGAGATCCGCGTGAGGCCGCGGAATAACGTGAGAACTCACCAGTTCCCCTACCCTGTCGGCAGCTTCCGCTCCGGCATCCACCGCAGCTTTGACACTTCCCACATCTCCCCGGACCAGAGTGGTGAGATATCCCCCTCCGATCTGCACCTGCTTCACGAGGCCCACATCAGCTGCTTTGGCCATTGCGTCAGCAGCCTCCACATTTCCCACGTAGCCTTTCGTTTCAATTAATCCCAGAGCTTGTCTCATCTTCTTGTCTGTTTTTGTTAGAGTCCTTTATTTTGCTGCTCGCTTGATCAGTTCGCAATATGTGTCCGGCTTCAACCCGCAGGCATTTCCCTCGTCGGTGTCAATGTGCACTTCCAGTTTGAAGCTCTCATCCACCCGCGCCACGATGTTATCGAAGGTCACCGGACAATCTCCATGCACCTTCATTTTCATGACATCCTTGTGCTGCACTCCATAATAGGAGGCATCGTGGGGAGCCATGTGCACATGTGGTGCCGCACGAATCACTCCCTGGGGCATCTCGAAGAACCCCTTCGGCCCCATCAGCATGCAGCCCGGGGTCCCCTCGATATCACCCGACAGGCGAAGCGGCACCTGGAATCCCAGAGCGATGGCATCGGTATACGCCAACTCGATCTGGTTGAAGTCGCGGCAGGGCCCCAGGATTCGCAGATTTGAAATGACCCGGCTACGGGGTCCAACCAGAGTCACGGTTTCCTTCGCGGCATAGGCCCCCCCCTGATAGAGCTCCTTCATGGGTGTGAGGGCGTAGTCCCGACCAAAGAGTTGCTCCACCGCTTGCGGGGAGAGATGGCAATGCCGGGCACTCACATTGACCACCAACCCATTGGGGGCCTGCGCAGAGGGCGGCAGGGGCAGGTGAAGCTTGGCATAAACCTGCTCCCGCACGAGGTGCTCCACCATCGCTCGGGGAATATTGGGATTTATCGGCATTTGCCCTGAATTCGCTCGCTTTATCCTTGGGTTTTCTTGACTAGTCAATCCTTTTCAAGGATATTCCCAATTGAATCAAGATTTATCCAAACGTTATTCACAACACTAATAGCCATGTTACCTGTTGAACGTCAGAATCTTATCCTGTCTCATCTCACTACTTCCGAGTCAGTAAGAACCATCGAACTCGCTTCTATCCTCGAAGTAACCGACGAAACGGTTCGCAAAGACCTCGAGAGCCTGGAGAAAAAGGGCGAACTCCTACGCATCCACGGCGGTGCAGTGAGACCAAATCAGAGCCGTGTCGAACTCGCTCTGGCCGAACGAAAACAGGTCCACCGGGAAGCCAAGACGGCCATTGCCCGCCTTGCGGCGGAGCGTATTGAACCGAACAACACCATCTTCATCGATGCCTCTTCCACTGCCCTCACCCTCGTTGAGCATCTTCCCAGTTTTCACCTCACCGTTCTCACCAACGCGCACAATGTCATCTCCGCCCTTGCGGATCGTGACGGCATCGATCTCATCTGCACCGGAGGAATCTACGAGCCACGTTCCCGCTCCTATATCGGACTGCCAGCCGAATCGACCATGCGCAAACACAACATCCAGCGTATGTTTTTTTCCTGTAACGGAATGCACCTCGAACGCGGAGTTTCCGAGACCAACTCCCGACAGGCCTCCTTCAAGGAACGCGTCATAGAATGCTCGGAGGAAGTGTGCTGCCTCGCCGATTCCACCAAGATCGGGCTCAAGTCCTCCTTCTTCTTTGCCCAGATCGCCGATCTCACCACCGTGGTGACTAATGAAGACGCGGATCCGGGCTTCACCGCCGCACTGGCCAACCAGGGTATCGAGGTGCTGCGCGCCTGAGGAGCAACCCAATGGGTGTCAACATGGGGAAAACTTCCTTTTTCATCCTGCACAGCCTGCTAATTATCACCGGTGTGGGAGCGTAATGCCACCCACCCGGCCTCCCCGGATTGCAAGGAGTAACCATGAAGGAGCAAGTGTATCTCGCAGTTGATCTGGGGGCGGGCAGTGGACGCGTGCTGGCCGCGCGGACGGATCTGCAAACTCTGGAACTTGAGGACATTCATCGCTTCGACAATCCCGGCACAGACCTGCCTGGCGGCCTGGTCTGGAATATCCTCAGTCTCTACCGCGAGATCCTCCACGGTCTCAGTCTGGCGGTGGAGAGATATGGAGAGAATATCACGGCTCTGGGAATCGACACCTGGGGCGTGGATTTCGCCCTCCTCGACGAACAGGGCCGCCTTCTCGGATTGCCCCACCAGTATCGCGATTCCCGCACCGATGGCATGGAGGACGAGTGCGAACGACGCTATGGGAATGCCGCAATGTACCGGGAGACGGGCATCATGCCCTTCTTCCTCAATTCCTCCCACCAGCTCCTCGGGGAAGCCGTGCGGGATGGCGTTGCCCTTCGCAACGCCTCTCACTTCCTGATGATTCCCGACCTCCTGGCATTCTGGCTCACCGGGCGCATCGCAGTGGAGCGCACCAATGCCTCCACCACCCAGCTCTTCTCCCCGGTCACCAAGGATTGGGCCTGGGACGCCATCGAGGGACTGGGCCTCCCCCGGGGCATCTTCGGCGAGGTGGTAGAACCCGGCACCATCCTTGGCAACCTGCGCGAGGTTGTGGCGGAGGAGATCGGCGGGGATTTTCCCGTCATCGCGACCACCACTCACGACACCGGGGCAGCTGTCACCGGCATCCCCGGAGAGGGCGACTACGCCTTCCTCTCCTCGGGCACCTGGTCGATTCTGGGCACCGAGCTTCCAGAACCCATTCTCACCGAGGAGGCCTTCACCATCGGCTGGGCCAACGAACAGGGTGTCGAGAACACCACCCGTTTCCTGCGCAACATCTCCGGAGCCTGGCTTTTCCAGGAATGTGTGCGCCAGTGGCGTTCGGAGGGAGACAAATCCTCCTACGCGGAGCTTGATGAATTGACCGAAGCTGCCCCGGCCTTCTGCGCCTTTGTCGATCCCGATCACGATGACCTGAAGGCTCCCGGCGGAATGCCCGAGCGAATCCAGGAACTGTGCAAGGCCACCGGGCAATCTGTCCCCTCAAGCAAAGGGGAAATTCTCCGGGTGGTCGCCGAAAGCGTTGCCCTCAAGCACCGTGTCCGCTTCGACCAGTTGCAGCACATCACCGGGAAGAAACTCTCCCGGATTCACATGGGCGGCGGAGGTATCAAGAACGAACTCCTCGCTCAGGCGATTGCCACCTCCTGTGGAGTTCCAGTGCATGCCGGCCCCATCGAGGCAACTGCCTGCGGCAACATTATCACCCAGATGGTTGCCACCGGCGACCTGCCTGACATCGCCGCAGGCCGCCAGCTCATCAGGGATTCAACCCCTCTCAAGATCTTCTCTCCCCAGGATCCCACCGACTGGAACGAAGCCCTGGCCCTCTTCGAGAAAGGCCTCTGATTCTGCTCAATTCGATGACCATCAACTCCAACTTTCCTTCCATTGAAGATCTTCGGGAAAAGGCCCGCCGCCGCATGCCCGGGTTTGCCTTCGATTATCTGGAGGGTGGCTGCAACTCGGACATCAACCTGCGTCGCAATACGGACGAAATCCGGGACCTTCAGCTCCGTCCCTACTACATCCGGAATTATCCCGGCAGCGAACTCAAGACCGAGATCTTCGGCCACACCTACGATGCCCCCTTCGGAATGGCCCCCATCGGCCTGCAGGGCCTGATGTGGCCCAAGGCGGCCGAGATTCTCGCGGCCGCCGCCAAGGCGCACAACATTCCCTTCGTCCTCAGCACGGTGGGCACCGCGAGCATCGAGACCGTGGCGGAACTGACAGACGGCCAGGCCTGGTTCCAGCTCTACCACCCCGCCGACGACGACCTGCGGGACAAGATCATTGACCGGGCCGCGGAGGCAGGCTGCCCGGTCCTTGTCATCCTGGCTGACACTCCGACTTTTGGATACCGTCCCAGGGAAATTCGTAACGGACTCTCCATCCCTCCCCGGATGACCCTTCGCAACATCCTTCAGATGATGCTGAATCCCACCTGGTCCCTGTCACAACTTGCAGCCGGCCCTCCCGGGTTCAAGACCCTGACTCCCTACGTCCCGAAGGGGCTCAGCATGAAGCACCTTGCCCTCTTCATGAACAAGACCTTCTCGGGCCGACTCAACGAGGACCGCATCAAGGCCATCCGCGACCGGTGGCAGGGAAAACTGGTGGTCAAGGGAATCGTCAACGAAGAGGACTGCGAGAAGGTTGTTCGCCTTGGTGCCGACGGCATTATTGCTTCCAACCACGGGGGGCGCCAGCTCGATGCCGGCCAATCCACAATCAAACCTCTTCCCTCCCTGGTAAGATCATTTGGTGACAAACTCACCATCATGATCGACAGCGGAATACGTAGCGGCCCGGACATTGCATGTGCCCTCGCCAGCGGAGCCCGGTTCACATTCCTTGGTCGTTCCTTCATGTATGGCGTGGGCGCCCTCGGCAGAAAGGGAGGCGATCACACCATCTCCATGCTCAAACGCCAGCTCCAGCAGATCATGGAGCAACTCGCCTGCGAGAGAGTGGCGGACTTCCCGGCTCACCTTGTCGAAGACTGATCAACCTGCCCTGGGAGGCCAGGACTTGAGCGCCTCTGCGGTAACGGATCTTCCCTGCTAGAACCGCCACTCAAGGTGACCGGTAATCGATTCCCGGTTCCCGAAGCCCGCCTCCAGGGTCATGAAAAGCGAGTCGGTAAGGGAATACCGCAAACCGAGTTGCGCATTCCACGCTTCCGAGGCCTCCAGTTCCAGGTCGTAATTCAGGAGAAGTCCATCCAGGTCAAACACCCCCGACTGACTCTCGGACACATTCAGGTAGGTCGCCCCCGCCCATACTTCAATTTTGTCCCGACGCGCTCCCACCTTGGGCGCGATCAGCCAGCTTGGAATCGGTTCAATATCACCTTTCACATCGGTGTAGGCATAAATACCCGTAAGGGATACGAACCACCAATCCTGCCCGTAGGCCAGGGTGGTTCCTCCCGCGAACACCGTTCCCTTGTAATCCACTCCAATCTGATCGGTGTCCAATAACGCCTGTGCCCCCGGGCTCAGATGAACCGCCGTGTGCCCGTCCACCTTGCCCACCATCGCGTGCACATTCCAGAAGGGCAGGATCCAGGCATCCGCCTTAACGCCCCACTGGGACACCTCATTCTCAATTTCGGTGAGAAGCGCTCCGGGATCGACGGGAAGAGGAAGATCCACCTTGAAGTTATTCAACTCGTAGTTCTGCTCCTGGGAGTAACCGACCCCCGTGATACCGAAGCGCTGGGGCCAGTCGGGATCCCAGTTGATGAACATATCGGCGAGGTCCTGGCCACGAGCGGAACATGAAAGCAAGCTCACCATCAGTGCAATACGGATAAGTAGCGAATTGAATGGATTCATGAGAAAGGCATTGAGCAGATATGACTCACCCTGGCAACCCCGTTTTCTTCACGACGCACTTCGAATCCCGAAACTGTTGCATCCTTTCTCCTGCCTGCCACCGTCTGAGCCCCAAACCAGCGCCTCCCCGCCCACCTGCAAGACGGCGGGCGGAAAACCCGATTACTTGCTCGCAATCTGAATTTCGTCCCGTGGCTGCTCTGCAACTTCCTGATAAACTGGGCGTCATCCTGCTCCCCGACTGCACGCTTTTCCCCCATGGTGCTCTGCCTCTCCACATCTTTGAACCACGCTACCGCCAGATGCTTCGTGAAGCGGTCGAAAGCGACTGTCTCTTCTGCGTGGGCAGATTAACCGGGACCGAAATCCCGGATCTCGCATCCTGCACGGCCGAGATTGGAACAGCGGGCCTGATCCGGGCCTCCCGGGAGCAATCCGACGGCCGTTCCAACCTCCTCCTGCACGGCCTCTGCCGCATCCGTTTCACGGAGTGGCTCCCCGGGAAACCATATCCCTTCGCCCGCGTCACCAGGATCCCCTCGGACATTCTGGAAGAGGGGCCGTCCTCCGACGAAACCCGGCGCCTCCGGGAAGTGGTGGAGGCGATCCTGCTTGGATTTCCCGATGATCTCGTCACCAAGGTGCAACAGCTCCTCGACCGCACCTCGGATCCGGGAATGATGAGCGATGCCATCGCCCAGCAATTCGTGCAGGACACCACTCTCCGTCAGTCCCTGCTGGAAGAATTAAGCATCCCCAGACGGATCGACCTCCTCATCGAGCACCTCCGCACTCTTCGAAGCGGAGACAACTAACCTCCCCGTCCCAAGGTCGTTCGCCAATCCGTGCTTCGATCCTCTCAGTCCTGCGCCAGGCCTCCAGCGCAGATCATCAACCACCGGTCTGCATCTTGCCGGACAGCAAGGCTCCTTCCTCCATTTTGAGGCTCTTGGTCGTGATGTCGCCCTCCAGTCTCGAGTTTGCCTTCAACTCGCAGCGCTCGGTGTAAATCCCCCCCTCCACGCAGCCGAACATCTTGACTTCGCCGGCCCTGACATCGCCCTTGATGCGGGCGTTTTCGCCGATCGTGACCGTTCCCTTGTCGGACTGGATTTCTCCCTCCACTTTTCCATCAATGATCATGTCGTTCTGGAACTTGATCGTTCCGATGATTTCGATTCCCTCAGCCAGAACATTCTTAGTGGTAGACATCAGCACCAATTCGCCAAGTTCCACCATCAAATGCAATCAAGGAGTTAAGAAATTTCAGTTGGCCAAAGAATAAGAGCAAGTTACTCACAATTCGGAATCTTTTAAAAATCCGGATCGATCGGGCCGGTTGAGGGGACAGGAAAGGCAGCCATTGCCGGAGTGAGATCCCAAGTCCCGCCGAAACAAAGCAACCTTAGTCATAAAGGGCTCAACGATCTCTCATCCGGCAGGCTGCCTTCTGCCTTTCCCGGGCTCGTTCCAAGGATGCCAGGCGACTTCACTCTCCCACCGGCAGCAGTGAGATCTCCCTGAACTCGTATTTGAAACGCTCCTCCCGGAGCAAAATCCGCCCCGGACCCTCGCGGCCTGAAACCTCGTTGACGAGAACCCCGTTGAGATAGACCTTCACCAGTCCGCCCCTCACCTCCAGGCGCATCTCATGCCACTGGTTGAGGGGTTCTTCCACTTGTATTTTCCGCCGATGGGAAAAGGCGAAATCCCGTCCCTCCACCTTGGCCTTGAAATTTCCAATCCGGTAAAGATCACCGGAGCTCCCTGGCAGGAGCTGCACTTCCAGATAGTCTCCTCCGTCAAAACGGAATCCGCCCGCCGGTTGCCCCTTGGCTCCGGTCATCATGACCCCCACTCCACTATCTGCACCCCGCTCCGTTGCCCGATAGGAAACAACCAGCACATAGTCTTCAAACTCAACATTGGTTCGCAAGTCACCCGGGCCCTTCCCGGGGCAGACCAGGATCCCCTCCTCAACCGACCATGTCTTTTCGCCCGGTTCCACCGCCTTGCCCCGCCGAAAGTGCGTCCATCCCGTCAAGTCCTTTCCATTAAAGAGTTGGATGGATTTTAACTGTTCAACCTTCCCCACCAGAACAACCTCCCCCTTGAGGAATTCCGTCCACCGGATCGCCGCTTCGCGGCGTTTATCCGCTCCATCAAGGGCATTGTAGCCAAACTCCCGACCGGTCAGAGAAAGCAGACCCTTCCAGGCCTTCATCCGCTCAGAGGCATGATCGGAGAAGAGAAATTCTCCCAGGGTCCGAGCCCCCTCCAGCGAGCCCAGATTGGCCAGAGCGACCGCTGCCTGGAGTTTTACCGCCGAATCTCCATCCTTCAGCAAAGGTTGTAGAATTCCGGCCCCACGAGGCCCGAGAACCTCACCTCCGGCAGCAGCCATCCGCCTCCCGATTGCATTCTTCCCCCCCGCCAGTCGAGCCAGCAGGGCCAGATCCCCTTCCTCCACCGTTCCTGCTGTCGCGTGCGCAGCCAGAGCGGCATCTCCAACTTCCACCCCGCTTTCCATCACTTCCACCACCTTGCCGAGAAGCCCCTTCCGGCTCTCCTTCACCATAGCCCGCAACGCCTCCTCGAACACCATCTGGCTCTTCCTTGCTCCCCCCCGCCTGACGATTTCCCTGGTCCGGTTCCTGATCTCAGGTTCCTCGCTCTCCAGGCCACGGTCGAGGACCCCTGCCGGTATGAGCGAAGCGGCCAGGAGCTGCTCCATCGCAGCCTTGCGCTCCTTGAACTGTTCGGAACCGAGTTGTTCGATCCGTCGTTGGAATTCCAGCACCCTTTCCCTGTCCGGCAGCAAAGACTCAAGCAACTCCTCTGCCCCTCCGGTTTCCACCTCCTGGGCGGCTCCGGACAGCGCCATGAAGGAATAAAGAACCGCAGCCAAAGCAGGCATGAGCGCAGGCGGACCGATTTTCATGGCTCTATTCAAGGGTATCCGCCTCAAAAATCCATTGAGAAATGATACTCTGAGAAACTCAGCTTCCCTTCCTCGACATCCCGGACCCCGGCCCGGACAAAACCATAGCGCGCAAAGAAACGATGGGCTCTCGTAAACCGGGTGTCGGACCAGAACTCCACCCGATGGTAACCGTGCTCCCGGCTCCACCCCACCGCCCAGTCCATGAGGGCTTTGCCAGCTCCCGTCCCACGATTCCTGGATGGGAGGTAAAGCCGACGAAAGGTCACAATCCCTTCATCCTGATCGACCGGCTGGGTGGCATGCGCGCCTGAGATCCGCCCATCCTCCTCCAGAACCACGAACTCTCCACCGATCTCCCGGTAAGCGGCTTCCACGTCAAGCAGGTCCCGGTCATAGCCCTCCAGATCGATCTCATCACCATACTCCCGGTAGACCTCGTCAATCAAACGGATGAGTTCCGGTTCATCTTCACGGGTGGCTGGGCGAATACTCCGGTTTTCCTGCACAGGTTCATGCCACCGGAAATGGCATCCAGGTCAAGAAACAGATAGCGGACCGATGTCTTGCCCTTCAGTCCCCTATTGATAAAATACGGGCACTGATGCTGGATTTTGCTGATCTACCCTACCAGTTCGTCCCCCCCAGGCCCAGTCCGCTCCTCATCTCACTGACCCAGCTGATCGTTGGGAAACTTGCCCTTCCGGGAAGACGGCACCTCGTCAAGGACCTGGAGATCCGCGGCCGCAGTCCCCTCCATGAGGCCTGCAGCAAAGGAGCCCGCTTCGTCCTTCTGCCGAACCATTCCACCCACAGCGACCCCCAGGTGATGCTGGAAGTGAGTCGCCGTCTGGGCATCCGCCCCTCCTTCATGGCGGCCTACGACGTGTTCACCCGGAGCAGAATCCAGGGCTGGTACATGCAGCGAACCGGCGCCTTCAGCGTTGACCGCGAGGGCGGCGATCGCAAATCGATGAAGTGCGCGACTGACATCGTGGTGGCTGGCAAATATCCCCTCATCCTCTTTCCCGAGGGTAATGTCTACCTCAGCAACGACCAGGTCGCCCCTTTCGCCGAGGGAGCCTCCTACATTGCCCTGCGGGCCCAGAAGGCGGTCGGAACCGAGCAACCGGTTTACGCCATCCCGGTCTCCCTGAAGTTTACCTATCTCGAGGACGTGCGCGGGATCCTGAAGCAGATTATCGACGACCTCGCCCGACAGTTCGACACCGAGCTCGACCGCAACGCTGACTTCGGCTCCGAGGTGATGCGGATCAGCACCACGGCCCTGAACCGGTTCCTCGGGCAACGTGGCTACACCTCTCCCGACCAGGCCGGAACGGTCGATGACCAGATCCACCACGCGGCCGGGCAGATCATCGCTGCCCTCGAAAGGAAAATGAAACTCAAGGTCCCTCCCGACGTGGACCAGACCGGCCGCATTCGCCGAATCAGGGCCACGGTTCATGCCGTGCGCACCGATCCCGATCGGGAGGTGGATCACCCCGCCGCCAACCACTGGGCCGACGAGGCCATGCTGGCCCTGCGGATTCTGGGTTACCGGGGCGGCTACATGGCAATCAACCCGACCCTTGACCGGGTCGCCGAAACGGTGGCCCGCCTGCAGGAAGATGTTCATTCCCGGATCTTCCGGCCCGTAGGCAGGCGACGCTGCATCGTGCAACTCGGCACTCCCATCGACCTGCGCGAGCGACTCGATCCCTTCCAGGCCCGGGCCCGGGAAGCCATCGCCGAACTCACCCGCGATTGTGAAACTGCCGTTCAGGATGGGATCAACTCGATCAATGCCAGCAACGAGGCCCCGGGAGCGGCACTTTTCTAAGGAAACCGCTGCCCGTTCCTCTGGGCTTGAATTTCCGCCCTGACGGGCTATCTTTCCAGAACTCCGTCACAAACAAACGGGGGCGCCACGGTTTCGACTGAAGGTTGGAAACGCAGGCTGCATGTGGAGGTTGATCGGTTGGCCTCCTAAAAAGCCGATCAAAAAACATAACTGCAGACTCCAACGAGCTTGCACTCGCTGCTTAATTGACAGCGACGTGGACTGTCGAACGCCTGCTACGGCAGTCCGCGACCACCAGCAGGCTGGTGAGAGGGCCGGGGAACCGGGTCAGCTTACGAGATTAAACAGGTTTCTAGGGAACCGGAACTGGCGGACAGAGGTCCGGATCCCGAAACACCAACTGGCCGCTAAACATGTAGACGCCTGTGCGAAAGGTCTTCAGGACAGGGGTTCGACTCCCCTCGCCTCCA